>MDTA01199724.1_pt1 | contig 11723 bp, 7 predicted proteins | sample 811151 | NCBI WGS metagenome assembly MDTA01 (sample SAMN05326648, study PRJNA326480) | marine metagenome | isolation source: seawater | place: Indian Ocean: South | collected 2010 | reverse complement strand
CAGCTGTTCATTTGTGATACACTGCTTGGCGTCATAAAATTGCCTTCCTGCGTTCTCGATCAAAGGCAAATGTGATTCGGCATGCACGCATGCGCTGATGACAAATTTTGAACGTTTTTCCAAGCAATGCACGAAAAATTGTCTCCAATTGCTGGCATTTTTTTGTTGTGCCAAATACATTGCCCTGCACGATACCAAGCCAAAATTTTGCTCACGCGAAAGATCATTCCACAATTCCAAACATTTCAGCATCCATGAATCAAATACTTTGTCGCATTCTTCCGGACGCAGCCGGTCGAAATGTGTATTTTCAAACGATCCTCTTATTTGCAAATCCAAGTCATCGTACTTCAAGTACGGGTGCACTTCCTCAGCCAGCATCTGCTGTATTTTTGAGCACATTCTGAACAAAGGCGTGATACGCATCCACAACGCAGAGTAGTCCACGAATCCTGCAGTCAGTGCCTTGTACTGACTGACAATGGTATTGTCCCTGTTTTTGAAATAAGCGTCTTGATAATGTTGTTGCAATTCCAAAAAACGATTGTTTGAATTGTCAGCAGGAAATTTTATTTTGTCCACGAACGAGTTCTCTGTGATTCGTTCTGGACTGATTTGGAAAATCGTCGAGTCTTGCTGAGCGTATTCCAGGGCATACATTATCTCACTTTGGACAACGACTGGAAATTCCTGCATGAAAGCATCGAATTTGCTCTTGAGTGCCTCCGACTCTTGCACGCGAGCCAGCAGACTGCGCAGCGCTAGCTTGTGATTGCAGCGCAATATTTGAAGAAACAGAACCAAACCAGGGCAGTTGAAATTTTGCACATAGGTGTACAAATCACTGTTCAATCTCGGTGTAGTCGTGACGAGAGATTTCATGCATTCATAATTCAGAGATGCGTTCCGGGATTCTTTGTAGGGAATACAGACTTTGTAACGAGAATCATCACTCAGTTGTATCCATTGAAAATCTTCACTTGGATTGCACTGTTTGCTGCTACGACTGAGGTTGTGTGCAATGAAATCCGTGTGCACCTTTTTGAAAAAATTGAAAAGAGATTCACCGGAAATTTCCTTCTTAGAAGCTGTTTTCCAGGTTATGCATGGATCATAATCGACGAGACATTCCAGATGGTTTTCATTCACATTTTTGAACCATAAAGACAACAACGAATTAATCATTTCAGCTGCAAAACTCATGACCACCCACGTATAACCATGCTTAAACCACGAATTGCTTTTTGGCTCTTGTCGAAAAGTATCTTTGGTGTTAAGTTGAGATTCCACCGCCGTGTACACAGATTGTTTCATCATATACCTGAATCGCATCATATTGTGTAAATCATTACCAGTTCGTGAACTAATAGCAGTATCCGTCCCAGGAGGTAACGGTCCCAAATCGTCAGCGGTCATGTACATACCCACTCGTTTCAGTTCATCTATTGCTTCTCCATTTTCCATGTCTGACGCTTTTGACGCAAGCAACATATTATCAAGGAAGAACATAATATCGTGCACGCTCCAAATTCCATTCCACACATGCGGTGAGTCTGGCGTGAGTTGTTCTATGGTTACGTTCCCCATACCGAAACCCTGTTGTTGAGATGTGATCTTGGCCAGGAATTTCCGATATGCTTTGTACGCAGCTTGCATATTGACTCGTTGAACACACACAAAATTAACAGTGTGATCGCGAGCCGCCCCGTTTGCTTCCAAAATGTACTTTATAACAGCAGCCGACCACAAATTCCACGGAGATTTGCGCTCTTCCATCGGTCCAAATACCGACGGATATGTGCAATGCGGAAAATCGCACCTGTCGTCAATTCTATGATATTCCCATTTGTCTAAGCTTGCATCGAATCGCCAGTCGCCCCCAAGCAACGGCGGGTGCAAAGTGAGCGTATCTGGTAGGTCCATGCTGAAATTGCCGATGAATGCATGGACGTCAAAAAAATTTGAGTCGTCGGTCAGTGACGAATTCGAGTAGACATAGTCATATAAACTACCTTTGCAACAAACGTATCGCAGCATTTCACAGACAAAGTGCACGTGAGCTTTCGTGAATGCCAGTACGATATTGCAGTATTCTTGAAACATTGCGATTGTAGCGTCGTCCTCGGTGACAGTTTGTTCGATGTCTGCCTCTTTTTGGTCTTCATTGTATGCCTTGACCAGAACCCTACGCAACTCATTCAGCGGAATTTTGTGCGTGAGAGATCGCAGCTTCGAATTTTGAAATGTAAACAAATTACTGCGCAGCGTGAATGCACATGCGCGAGGATTATACGCCCGCTGTAAATCCAACGCCTGCCACATTTTGTTTGCAAACGTGAGAGTTTTGTGGGTGGCTCGCTTGTCGTCACCGTCGCTTTCGAAATTCAGAAGCCATCCGAAAATCTTGTGTTGCTCGTGTAGAATTATGTCAAAAGCCCACACTGCATCGGGTGCCTGCAGATGGCGCTTTCCAGTTGCGTCTTTGGAAGCACCAAATGGATAATAATCACTCACTCTGGAACCTTTGAAAAAATCATATGAAGACAGCATTTTATGCTCGCCAATAGAAAGTTGACGGACTTCCAAACGCATGCTTGTCTTTGAAGTGAGGTTTGATTGCAACACGTTTATCGCCTCATTCACGATTTCCACACCGACGCGGTCCACGTTGTAGCGCCGCGCAATGTCTACAATGCGACTCGTGTCCAGTTGGTCGCATATCCTTCCTTCAAAGTCTGATGTGAAAAGCTGTCCAAACATTTTTTCAAAATCTTTCACCTGTGTGTCGGTTTTTTTCAAAGGGGTTGTACTCATGACAAAACGATTATATTGTTATATAAACCTTGCAAAAACGCGGATCAAGCAAGATCATTCGTAAGAGCCCAGCAAAAGGCCGTTTGACCGAGACAAAATGGCCCGCACTGTTTCAATGCACAGCACGCGCAAATTTTCTTTGTTGACGTACGAGATCACGTTCATGCCGTCAATCTTCATCACCGCCAGCGGCTGTGCGTCTTCGGAGTTTGGGGACGCATTCATTACAAAACTCAAACAGTTGTTTGTGTTGTTTGTGTTATCGCGCAGGCTTTTCAAGTTGCATGACCAGTCTGAGAAATACTTGACGCCCATCAGAGGGTGGTATATTGCAACTCGCATGTGCGTAGCTGAATGCATTCTCTGCAACGACAGTTGTCTGTACATCTCTCGCTTGAACCAGCGTTGTACCCAACACTGTCGCCAGTTCTGGGAATCGTGAGTGTTTTGAAAACTCTCGCTGCTGGCTGTCTGCACGATGTCACCCCCGAAGTTTTCACAAAAGAACAGGGTCTCTGCGGGACACATTGCATTGAGGCTCATTACGGTGGGCGTGGTGCAATGCAAATGCGGCATCTCGTTGTTTTCCGATTTGAATTCGACGCAAAATTTGAGGTCGCGTTCGAAGATCGAGTCGTCTACGTTGATCAGATTTGACATGTTGGAAACGTGCGTCATGTCATCCTCCTCGTCGGAATCTTCATCCTCCACATTATCAAGGTACTGCTTGAATGCTTCGAAACATTCCGACGAAATATCCTGAGCAAAGTCTGCCAATCTCATCGAGTCTGCACTGCCCTGTCTACACAACGGACACAATTGCGAATTCCGCAAAAAATGCAGAGCCAGAGCCGAAGCGTGGAAAGAGTGCAAGCAAGAAAGCGTCGCTGTACAAACGCCTACATACGTCTCGTCGCTGCCCCCACGAATGAACAGCGTGTTTGGAAGGGGCGACATGTTCACGCAGTCGGTTTTGTCGTGCAATATTCCACAATCGCGTGGCGAGGACGTCAGAAGCACATTATGAGCACCCCACCTCAAAATATGTTCTGAACAATCAGATGCAGGTGATATTCTCATTCACAATATATGCTTAAATGTTTAAGTGTACGTATGTGGAGATTGCTGTAATTAAGGAAAAATACAACTATAAAAGAGCACGACACATGAAAGTAGAACTGACGTGAAAATGGGTTCACGTGAGAGAAGCTTTCTTGGCGCTCTCTGGAAGAGCTTTTCGACTCCACTGATTGAAGGTGATGGTTCCACTCAGCATGAGGAGGGACCAGCCGAGTCGTCTCATACTTGTGGCACTGCAGATGGTAAAGCTGGTGGTGCTGCGATCCAAACGAATGTGGTTGTCAACAACGCGCCACCAAACGCTGAACCATCCGTTCCCGAGGAGGCAAAGAAATTTGCCGACTTTTTGGAGAAGGTATGCGACAAGGCCGAAGTCGACGACATTACAGCCTTCGAACTGAAACAAGAGATGATCAAGAAATTCAACGATTACTCCTATAGTGAGCAGATCAATTTCGTCTTGGCATTGCCCCAGAAGGAGTTGAGCAAGGATGCCGCCGAGAGGTGGTTTAATCACTTGAAGCAGCGCTTCAATATCTCAGAGCGATCCTCTGACGGCACTGAAGTGCCCTCTTCCGGCACTTATGCTTCTGCACTCGTCGTTGTGGATCCGAAAGGAAAAGCACCAGTTGATCCTGGCGGACCTGCTAAGATTGTCAGTGAGATCCAGTACAATAGATTGGATGTCACTGTTGTCAGCGGAGACAATTCTATTGCATTCGTGAGAAGGGGTGTGAAACCTGACCTAAAGGAACTCACAGATGGTGACATAGAATCCCGGACGAGTGCAGACCCAGACTGTGTGCTGCACAGGCCGACATTGTCGAAAACGCCCGAAGGTATTCTCACGTGCGAAATGAAGCTGAACAACTACTCAGACGAGGAGATCAGTGACAGTGCCGTGGAACGCATAATATGTGGGTGGAGCGAGCAAATTACGAACGCTGAAGAACCACAAGAAATTGCGGACACTCTTGTTTGCATTTACAATCAGCTCCGCGAGCATTTTCAAGATACTAAGCAGGAAGCGGCCAAGGCCAAGGAAGCTGCGGAAGCAGCGGAGAGGGCGAAGGCAGCGGCGGAGAAGGCAGCGGCGAAGGCAGCGGCGGAGAAGGCGGAGAAGGAAGAGGAATCCAAGAAACGAAGCCGTGAAGATGGGGATTCTTCAGCTGGTGCTCCTGAGGCTCCTTCAGCTGGGGCTCCTTCAGCTGGGGCGTCTTTAGACTCAGCAGCGGAATTGATGGGATCTTACACCTCTTTTGTTGAGAAGAAGATCCCAAAACTTGCAGCCGGTCCATCTCCAGACAAAAAATCCAAGTCTGCGCAGAAGTCTGCGATGGCATCAAACGGGCGCGAAGCACTCAAGGAATCGATGACTGACTTCATGAACGGCCTACCGCTCATTTTTTGTGCGGTGTTGGCTGGTTACTTTGAGGATCTCGCTCAAGGTGGAGACACACACATGCAGAAGGTTTTCAACTTTCCCAGGCGCCCTCCTCGCAAAAATGAAAAGTCTACTCATTTTCTCACGGAATTTGTCGACAGGCTTAGGTTTTTGGCTAAAGCAGATAAGAAAGACCAGAATAAGTGGCTGACTTTGCCCTCACAAATCAAGGCTCTGTACAACGATGGCTACGCCGTGCTCGAAAATGAAAACACTGCAGGGCGCCAGCGAATGGCGAGCAGCATCGTGCTGATGCTCGTTCAGACCTGCCTCACCCTGTGCGAAGCTGTGATGAGCAGCATGGTGTGCAACATCCAGGGCGACAAAAACATGTTGCTTTGTTTGTTCAAGGCCATCGTCAAAACTAAGGAATGCGATGCGGAGCCCTTGATCCATACGGATAAAGGTGTCTTGACGGGGGCTGCGCATGCCATCATGGACAGAATCTGCGAGGCGTGGCAAGAGGAGTGCAAGAGCATTGGCATTTCTTCAAATGACATGCCAGTTGTGCAGACCCATCTTGGATCCAAATACATATATTCCCATCTACCTCACCTCGAAGGAAGCCAAACTTTCTGGAATGACAACGACGCGCTTAAGGACAACAAAATGTTTTTCGCCAAAAATTCTCTTCTCAAAGCCTTGTATGGTTCAGGGAAGTCCGATGGCAATTTGTCGATTGACTACCGCAAAACAACGCCTGAGACGGTGCATAAACTGTCAGGAGAAATCAACACAATGTTGAACAATTGCCCTCCACAGCAACCCTTCATTTTAAAAGATGCACACTGCTCGGCCTTGGAACGGAGCATAAAAGCTTGTTTCGAAGTCGATCCCGAGGCCGAGGAATGGCAGCAGTTTTGTAATTGCATTGCACAAGAAGAGCGTCAATTAACGTCCTATCTATTCGCGTCCTTGGTGAAATCGTTGCAGAAATCCTTCACGGCAATTGTAGAAAATAAAGCCGTGCACAGGATGCTCTTCACGATTGAGGTGTGCACCGAATCCGTTCACGAGAACAAGCTCACCAGATCTCTCAATTTGTGGCGTGGTTCTTCGGAATTAATGGATATCCGACTGTGTGGCTTTGGTGCGTTTCACCAAGGAAAGAAGAAAGTGTGGGTGTCTCTTCCGAGGCACGCCATGCCAGACTCTGGAATGACTCCTGGCGCGTCAGTCAGTGCAAAGAAGAAAAGGCCTGCTGGTGAACTAGACTTATTTGGTGGGACTCCAGAACAGAGCACGAAGAAGAAGAAGCGCCTCCGACTCCGTCCCGTCGCACCGCCCAGTGACACTCAATCGGACAGCGACAGCGACCATGCCCACGAGGGCGAGGCTTGAGTCATCAGTGATTTATTTTTAATGAACAAGTTGAAAAAAACTCGTGATTTTTGGTTGTGAGTGTAAATGCGGTGTTTTTTTTCCACCCTCAACAATATCTTGTGTTTGAGTGTGAGTATGGACGTGAGATGTTTTCTGTGGATCTTGTGTCACAAACTGCCAGACATGCGCTGGCAGATATATCTGCTCGTACGATTTATGTGATATGTCACGCATCCAATTTACCTCGTCCTCGGGATTCCAATACGCCTTTTTCATTGTATTGATGATGCGCGGAAGTGGTTGAATGTTTGTGACATGCATCACTCGTCGCACCATTGCTTCAAACTCCTGTGCCGACATCGGATTTTGGGTGTTGTTGATGATCAGCTTCAGACAATGTAAAGGTTTGATGTGGTCGAGCTCTGCGTCATCAATGGTCATTTTTGGCAAATAACGAGCGTTCCACCACTCTATCTTGCGCAGTATATGCAATTTGAACTCGTCGACGGAACAACCCAACGTCTCTACACTTCTCCAATTCGAACTCTTTTTGAACTGTGCATTGTGCAATGCCCGCCTGCAAATTTGGCGAATTTTGCTCAACATCACCAAGTCGGGGTGACAAACTTTGCAACTTTCTTTTCGTCGTTTGTGTGCCACGCAGATTTCTGTGCCATTGTTGTGCTTGCATCTGTCTCTACGTCTGTGGCAGATTTTGCAAATCATTCCACCGACACAGATTCTACAATACGAACGCCGCACGTTGTGCACACACTTTTTTTCCCCGTTTTTCATTGAATCAAAAAATAACCCTAATTAGTAGCTTCTACAGATTTATATTTTTTTCCATGGACACATAGAAAGGCGACAGGGTAAAAAAGATTAATGCACGTCAGCGTGTCAGGGCCGTCCTTGGCCCGTGCTCACACTCACATCAAGCCATGCTCACGTGCTTTAATCTTTTTCACCTGCCGCATCCCTGCAGCTTGTGATGCTAACCACTTTTCCTGATCATCGATGACGATGGCCTCTTCCTTGAAATCAAGATATTTTGACAATTTAGCCAAGGCCTGCTGTTGGTGGCGTCCATGCTCGTGCCCGCCTGTGCTTCCGGCAGCGAAATCGTCTTCGATAGCCTTTTGCAGCATCTCTCCATACTTGACTTGATCGATCATCTCCGAAATTACATGGCAATTATCATCAATGCCTTGCCACGCTCGTTTGATGTCTCTCATGGCTTTGATGTTGTTGACTTTTGCTTCGCCCTTTTGCATTTTATCCCCGCAATCCATCTCTTCATCGTCAAGTATATCCTGCAGATCTTCCTCTTGGATCCACTCCAAGCAATCCACCACACCCGAATGCCACCCCTTTTTTAATTTCACCCCACCCCCTGCATCTCCTACTTCCGTCGCAGCCCCTCCACTGGGCTTGCCCTGGTCATTGCCTTGTTTGGAGCTCGACGGCGTTGACTTAAGAAAGGACACGGGTGTTAACTTATTGTCGGAATTTTCGGGAAGGTGCTGCCCAGTGGGCGTGTCACACATGCCGGGGTTTCCCGATGGAAAAGCCCCGGAGTCCGGAGTTTCTTACATAGACCCAAAATTACGGCCCATGTCCCTCCACGAAAATGCAGAGACAATTTTGTGTGGTAAATTGTGACTGTCAAATGTCAGCCGGCCGGTTTTACCATTTTCCGACTCGATTTGGTCAGTTTCCGACTGTATTTGGTCAACATACAAGAGTAAAAAGGTCAAAAACAAGAGTCAAAAGGTTCCTTTTGATGTTTTTTATTTTTTCATTTGAAATTTCACAACTTTTCAACTATGGGTCGGAAAGCAAGTTTGCAAGTGTTCCTAAAAAAAACCAATCGTGTCCTAAACCATGTCCTAAAAAAAAACCAATCGTTGTGATTTACCGTGGCGATTTTATCCGATGTGAATCGCCGGGATTTCGACAAAAACTCGTCTAGTCAAAAATTGCCAATCGTTGTGATTTACCGTGGCGATTTTATCCCATGTGAATCGCTGGGATTTCGACAAAAACTCGTCTAGTCGGCAATTGCCAAATTCAGAAGGAAATTTTCGAATCGTGTCCTAAACCCTAAACTCGTCTAGTCGCAAATTGCCAAATTCAGAAGGAAATTTTCGAATCGTTGTGATGTCACGAGGGAAATCACATTCACGTGTTTCAAAAAACACATTCACGTGTTCCGTGGTCACGCAGCTCAAAAAGATTAGTTATCATCGATTGACTCAGTTGCGTCAATTGTATTGCCGTTGCGCACGAAACCGCGCACAATTTCGGCAAGCTTGGCACTGTGGAAAAAGCGCGTGTGGTTGTTGATGTCGCGAAGCCAGGTGATGTGAACTTGCATCATTTTACTGACGGGCGTATCGTTGAAGAGATGTATCAAGCCCTGCTCTTCGGGCGTGAAAGCGTTCCAGTAGATGTTCTGCAGTTTGTTTTTGCCGTGTTTTTTGCATAGTTCCACACACAGCCGTTTGCAGACCCGCATATCAAAAGAGCGGTTCTTGCTCACCTTGAATTTCACAGACGGATCAACGTGGATTGTATTGATGTACCAGTGAAGCAAAACAAGCGGCAAGAAGATGTTTTTCCGTTTGCGACGGCGTTCGAACCAGTAATGACAGCACGCGCACGCGTAAAAGCTGACTGATTCTTCTTGAGCATATTTTGGGTCGACAGCATAGGCAGAGTTGACTATGTTCTGCGTGAAGCGCGTAATAACGCTGCATTCTGATATCTTCTGTTTGGTGAGTGTGTTGAGCACGTCATCAATGACGTCAAGTGGCAGGGTTTTACGAGCCGAGGTGATCAACCCGCCACACAAGAGACAGCAGTTCTGCGTCTTGCTGCCCAGCACGAGGCTTTCCCACGTTGTCCCACTTTGGGCCTTTGGAGTGCACGGCGTTTGCTTTTTTGGCTTGTGTTTTTGTGGCGTGCATGCCATGGCGCCGTTTTTCAGAGCACCCGCTGAAGCTTCTTTTTATTGATTACAAGCCCTTACATTTTTTAGCATCTTACTTTTTTTACAGGCTTACTTTTTTTTGCTGTAACAAATTTTTGACTGCCGCGACCGAAATTCTTGCACCGTCAGACCACCCGCGGCTAGCACCACGCTCACCACCACAATCACCGAGAAGATGCAGTACGCGTGCAGCAGCTGCACGCCCACCGCCGAGGCGCGGTCCCACAGCGAGTCGTGCACGGCAAGCAGCATCGTGCAGAAAAAGCGCTGGTGGTATATACGCTACTGCTGTCACACGCACTTTACTCATTTTGCTTTTTTCACACGCGTGCCGCGACTGACTTTTTATGTCGCCAGATCGGGACCACAAAAGGCACTGGTGGCGACGTCTTGATTCTTGAAGGTAATTCGAAAATTATAATTGTATGCTTTGTGATACGCAACCTCATTACTGACTTTTTGTTTGTTTATTCATTCAGAGGCAGCGTACTGTGATGAAGGTTTTTTTTATGAAACGGCAAGTTCTAAACGACTGTTCTGTGTGTTATTCTTTTTTTACCTTTTTTACCGATTTTGCTATGTCTGCCACAAAAAGTGTCTGTCTGTGTATGACAGGAATTACAAACGAACCTCAGATTACTCAATGTGTCGTTTTTGTGATTTCCATCAATGTGATCAACTTCCAGTTTAAGAGGCCAATCATGCCATAACCATTGTTCATTTTCTCTTTTCATATCTTTGCATTTGCAGCATGCACATATGTACTGTATACCATTCTTCAGCATTCGTTCTCTTCTGCTTTTGTTAGCGTGTTTAGATAACCCATGCTTAAAAGTTCTATAGTTATGAGTTTGAGAGTGGCAATTTCCACACAATCGCCTTAAATTCCACGCGGAGTCACAATCATCACATTTCATACCATTGATATGATCTATCTGTAATTTTAGTGGTTTTTGATTCCAGTACCATATACCATCTTGAAGCTGCATTTTCTCACATCTACAAATCTCGCATATCGACAAACGACCTGATGAATCCAGTATCTTGTGCAATACTGTATTAGTTCGTCTCTTATTCTTCAATTTTTCTCTTGGCAAAATTTTTCTGTGTATTTTCAAGTGACTGTAATTGAGTCCCATTCTATGTATTCTGTCCATACACAAACGATATGGCTTGCCTCTGAATAGTAAAGTAGTGCGTTTTGAATTTTTGTGTATGTAGCTTGGAAATCCACAATGTACATACAAGTCATGAAACGTTGACGAGGTTTTGACATTTTGACTAAATTCTCTGTCAGAAATTGAGTCAAGTTGTTGTTTGTATTTTGACTTTTTTGCCATTTGATGTTTGGGCAGGTGGCACCGGTAATACGCACAAGTCAACTGTTTTCGTAATTATTTCAAAATGGTCTTTGACTGAGTTGCACTGCAGATCTTGTCGATTGGCTCGGCGTCGCTCGTCGCGATCTCGACCCTGACGTCGGTGAGTTGCCGTGCGTTGTGCCTGTGTAACTGCTGTAACTACTGTCCACTGACGCTCGTGTCACTTGTGTGGTGAGCAGGAAATCAATTTCTGTAAGTTTTACCAACCCTTCCAACCACCAGGATATTTCACGACTTGAGGGGTTTTTTCATTTTTTGGAATGTTTTGTGTCATACTCTTCGCACATTCAACTAGATCAGGAATTCTGTCGAAGAAAGCTTTATATTTTTGCTTTTGAATGTAATTGAGGTCTCTTTGACTGAGAAAAATGACATAATCTTCGTCAATCTTTATAATTTCCTCCAATGTTTTTCCTTGATGTTTTCCCTCTGGCATGAGCATCTTGAGTTTTACCATGAGCAAATATACATGCTTTCTGACGAATTGTTTTTTTCAGACACGAGATTGATAAAAATGGTGGACCCGGCCACGAATCGAAATTTGTTCGTCTGCCGTTCGATCGAGCTGGCCTGCGAAAAGTGTAAAGAGGAGGGTCGCGCTCACGAGTGCGTGCACCTGCTGCATCTCGTCCCGCGCTGGCAATCGGAGGAGTAAGTCGAGTGATATTGCTTGTGCTGTGATTTCAAT
>MDTA01153553.1_pt1 | contig 11723 bp, 10 predicted proteins | sample 811151 | NCBI WGS metagenome assembly MDTA01 (sample SAMN05326648, study PRJNA326480) | marine metagenome | isolation source: seawater | place: Indian Ocean: South | collected 2010 | reverse complement strand
GCACGTCTTTGTTGTCCAGGCCCAGGTCCTTGGACAGCTCATAGATTCTGACTTTGCCGCTGCTGGTCATTCAGGTCTCCGATCGGTCCGGGCACCAGGTGCCCGGGGCACCACACAAGGTGGGGCCAGTGTTCATCTTGCCTCAGCGACTGGTTCCTTGTCTGAGTTCAGTCGCTGTCTCAGCTCCTCAAGCACGCTGTCGGGCACCTGACATCGCAGGGCTTTCTGCAGGCGTTTGCGGCGCTGTGCTTCCTCAAAACAGCTCTCCTGCGGACACAGGTAGGCAGAACGTCCCATGCCCTGATCCAGGAGAACCCCGTCCCGATGGTCTCGTATGACCCGCCACAGGATGCTGCGATCAAACAGCTTGCGGCAGGCGACACAACGACGCAGGACGGGGCGTGTGGTGTTCACCGGACTCCTTCCTCGCTTTCGAGCGCAGGCTCCTCTCCGGCGTCGTTCAGCTCCATGCCGCCCGCTTGGTTGGGGTCTGCTTCGGCATCGGTTTCAGCCTGTTCCTCATACGCGTCGCTTTCCGCAACGGTGGCTTCTGGATCACTGTCATCCAGAGGTTCGACATAGTCCTCCTCATCTTCCGGCAGCGGATACAGCTCCCTCAGACGCGCATCCTCTTCAGCGCGTGCGGCCTGTTCTGCAGCGAGACGCTCCTCCGCTTCGCGTTGGAGGGCCTCCTCCTGCTCCCTTTGCGTGATCAGTTCAGAGACCACAGCATCCTCGGCCGCCTGGTCGTATTCGCTCGCGTTCTTGATGTCGATCTTCCAGCCGGTGAGACGCGCCGCCAGACGAACGTTCTGCCCCTCGCGTCCGATGGCCAGGCTCAACTGATCAGGGGGAACCAGCACATGCGCATGCTGGCCGACCGGATCCACGAGTCGCACCACATCAACCCGAGCCGGGCTGAGTGAGTTGGCGATGTACTGAGCAGGGTCCTGAGACCAGCGGATCACATCGATCTTTTCACCACGCAGCTCGTTCACCACCTGCTGGATTCGGGAGCCACGGGCACCGATGCAGGCACCGACAGGGTCCACCTCACGTTCGATGCTGTCCACGGCCACTTTCGTGCGGGGGCCGACGGAACGGGAGGGCGGATTGGCTTCCCTGGCAACGGCGACGATGCGCACGGACCCTTCCTGGATCTCCGGAACTTCGTTCTCGAAGAGATAGACGACGAGCCCGGCGTTGGCGCGGCTGACAAACAGCTGAGGGCCTCGACGGGGAACCTCGCTCACCTCCTTCAGAAAGACCTTGAAGGTGGCATTGGCTCGGTAGTTGTCATTGGGCAGCTGATCGCGCCGGGGCAGTTCAGCTTCCACTTCGGGTCTGCCAAGTCCCGAGCTCACCGCCATGATCACCGACTGGCGCTCGAAACGGATCACCCGCGCTGTGAGCACGGGATCCTCCAGGTCAGCGAATTCCTCCTGAATCATGCGGCGCTGCTGATCACGCAGCTTCTGGGCCAGCACCTGTTTGGTGGTGGCCGCCGCCATGCGGCCGAAATCCTCCTTCTCGGGTGTGACATCCAGCACCACCGTGTCTCCCGCCTGGGCGTCCTCCGCCACCTGCATCACTTCGGCCAGCGCGATCTGGTGGTCCTCGCTCTCCACATCCTCAACAATGATCTTGCTGGCGAGAACCCTGTATCCCTCTTCATCAAGATCGAGGGCAACGTCGAAGTTGCTGAAGTATTCCTCATCGAACGGGTCTTCGCCGATCCCCAGATAAAGGGTGCGGCGATAGCGTTCGTAGCCCTTGAGCAAAGCCTCTCTCAAGGCGGCTTCCACCACCTGAGGAGGGAGCTTCTTCTCCTCACTGATGTCGTCGATCAGGTTGCTGAGGCCAGGAAGAAGGACGAGTGCCATATCAGGGGCGTTGGGGGTTTACGAAGGGGATGTCGTGGGGGTGGATGCGATCCGTTCAGCCGGTCGGACTTGTGAGTTCAACTCGGATGACTGAATCCCGGGGGATGCGTTTGACCCGGCCTCGGATGTTGATCTGAACGTGGTCCGCCGTTCGCTCGAGCAGCGTGCCGGACTGCCGTTGCTCCCGTCCATCGTCATCGCGGACAATGACGTCCACGGGAAAGCTCCGGAAGGTCTGAAAGTCTCTGTCCGACTGGAGCTGGTCCCCGATGCCGGGGCTGCTGATCTCCAGTACATAGGCCTCTGTGAGCAGAGCCGAACTCTCAATGGCTTCTCCCATGGGCGCACTGAATCCTGCACAGTCGTCCAGGGAGACGTCATCACCGCTGGTGCGACGGATCTGCACCTGCACGGTCATGGGTTGGAGGTGCGTCAGCAGCTGAACACTCGCCAGCTCAAAACCATGGCATTCGGCCGTGGCCGAGGCCAGTGAGGTCAGATCCGGCAGAAGGGGATGTGGCAAGGATGGGCGGGGTGGTCTCGGGCTCTGGCCCGATGGTTGATGCTGTGATCACCCTCCCGGAGAGAGGAACTCAACGGGCCGTCTTCTCAACTTAAAGGATGGCGGATTCGAGCCCTCCTCGAGCCAGCGCCGCTGTTCATTGGCCTGGCTGCTCTCTTCAGGGTCCGGCCGCCGTTTCCAGCTTCTCCAGCAGGACATCGACCGGAATCTGACTGGAAAATCGACATGCACAGGTCTCTGTTGCATCCAGACTGCCGTGTTCCCAGTACTTGTTGCTGCCGGTGCCGCCGCCGCAGAAGCCGTAGTACTGGCATTCCTGTTGACAGCGCTTCATGCCCGCATTCATATCCCTCAGAAGCGTCTGAAATGCCTCGGTCTCCGTTGCCTGCACGAGCGAGACATCACGGATGTTCCCGAGGTTGAACAGGCCGTAGCGGTCGGTTTCCACCGACAACAGTTCCGGATCGAAGGTGGAGAAGTTGCCCTTCGCATCCACGCTGAGGATTGCGTAGGGGCGATTCATCTCGTTCTGAAGCAGTCTCTGACCACCGGCGATCATGTCCATCACCTGGTTGAATTCGCGGACCTGGAGAGGAAACCCGTCCCTTTCGTTGCAGGCCCAGAAGCGTGAGAGAAATTCGCGGTAACGCTGCTCCTTCACGACGCCCTGCATGGAGGAGCTGGTGTTCATGCCCTCCTGCTCCTCAACGTTGAATCCGATCTGGTGGATCCCTTCATCGCGGAAGAAGCAGTACATCCGCTCGGGTTGTTCAAGAGCATCGGCGGTCAGCACTGCAATGGCATGGAAGTCAATGCCACGGTCGCGAAGGGTTCGGATGCCCCGGAGGGTCCTGTCATGGGACCCCCGGCCGTTGCGAAAGACCCGATGACTGTCATGGATGTCCTGAGGTCCGTCAATGCTGACCCCCACCACCATGCCGTTGCGCTGGAAGCAATCGCACCAGTCGCCGTTGATCAGCGTGGCGTTGGTCTGGACATGCTGCTCGATCACCACACCCTGCGCCCGCAGATCACTGGTCTGTTGACGGATGATTGTGCTGGCCTGGTCGTAGAAGCCAGTCGGTAGGGTCAGGGGCTCACCGGCGTGCCAGAGAACTGACAGATGAGGCCCCCAGTAGGGGCTCTCATAGATTCGCTCCAGCAGCAGCGGCAGCTGCTGCTGGAGGTTGAACACGTTGCGCCGCTTCCGATCAGGCAGATAGCAATAGCTGCAGTCAAGGTTGCAGAGCGACGTCGACTGGATCACCAGAAGCCCGATGGGGCCGTAGTCGGAATGGTTCACCAGTTGGCAAAGCCTCCGCGGTAACCGTTGGCGAAGCCACGGCTTCCGGCACCGTTGGCGAAGCCACGGCTACCGGCACCGTTAGCGAAGCGGCGACCACCGTTCCCCCAGGCCCGGCCACCGCCGTTGCCCCAGGCGCGGGCGAGGGTGTCCACGCCTGAGATGCCGCTTCGCTTCATCACCGCCCACGCTTCCGGGCCCATGCGCTCGATGCGCTGTTCCAGGGAGTTGCCCAGATCAGGGTCGCTGTGGACCGCAGCACTTGATGACTCGCACAGGACCGCACTCGTGGCAAGCAGGGCGGCGAGGCTGAGCAGGCTTGTCTTGTTCATGGTTCTGAGATGTGAGGTAGGGAAAGACAACGATCAAGACGGTTGACTGAATTGGGCCGCCGTGGACAGGACGATCTCGAAGAAGGTGCTGATCTGCTCGTCCTTCAGGCCGACGGGGCTGTCCTTGCCGATCCAGCTGTTGATGGCGGAGCGCACCTCGGAGTCGTCATTCACATAGGCCGAGAGCAGACGACCGATGGCCAGATTGCTGATGTTGAGCAGGTGAGGCGTGGTGCCTGCCACCACGCAGCCCACACCGGAGCGGGCATAGGGCCGGTTCGGCACCAGGACGTCGCCGGGGGCTGTCGCCGCCTGATTCGCCCGCAGCCAGAGACTGTCACCCCCCAGGATCTCGAGGTTGCCCTCCTTGAGGGCAGTCAGAGCCTCTCCAGGGGTGTCAAAGAACTGGAAGGTTGCGTCATCGACCGATTCGGCCAGCACGCCCGCAGCCATGCTGTCTTTGACAACACCGATGGTTTTGCCCGCCAGGTTTTCCGGAGTGCCGTCATTGCCCTCGGGTGCCAGCAGTCTCACGCCCCCCAGGGAGAAGGGCAGGGTGTAGGTGAGTGAGCGTTGGCGCTCCCAGGTGAAGGCAACACCGCAGGCGATGTCGGCATCTCCGGAACGGATCCTGTCCAGTCCATCCTTGGCCGAGGTGACGGGGACGGGGACGATGCTGACCTCCGTCTCCTGTTTCAGCGGGGAGACATTGATCTGATCGCGAATTGCCTCAAGCACAACGAAAGAGAGGCCGTCGTAGTCGTCTCCGTCCTTCTCGACCATCGGTAGAGCATCACCAATGACCACCGCCCTCAGCTTGCCTGTGTCGTAGACGCTTTCGCTTGTGGAACCCGTTGTTGAGGCCTGCGCCTGAGGTGCCTTGTTCTGGCAAGCCACCAGTGCGATCGAGGAGAGAGCGAGCAGGCCTGTTGCGGCCTTCTTGATCAGGCGCATTGTTGAAGACACCGTCGAATCGGGTTCCCACACCACTAGACAGAGTTTCCGGAGGCGTCCATGTCGACGCCCGCGAAACATGCACGATCAGGATCAGTCTCCGGGGCGCAGCTGTGGTGACTGGTGACCCGTCGCCGGGTCTGATCACTTCATCCGATCCGACAGGTCCATTTGCCGGCGGGTTTCACCGCCGATCTGGCAGGAATCCGCACGGCGACTTCACAATGTTGAGTGGCCATGCATCGAGGAACGCACGTCAAACATCGCCAAAACGTCAGATCAACAGCACATCCGCAAGGGCGTGACGCAATGGAGCTGATGTGTGCTGATCACCATTGATGATTCATTCAGGCTTCTGAGTCAGCATCTGCGTGATCTCACCAGCAGCCATCGCATCCTGGCGGCAACGGCCAACCGACCGTATGCCCTGGCCCTGGCCAGCTTGTTTGCCCTCCAGGGTGACGAACAGACCTGCCCTCTTCTCGGAATCGCCTCCACGCGAATGGAAGCGTTGTCCTGCCTGGATGGCACCTGCGAGCCTGTCCTGGCGTTTGTCAGTCAACATCTCGATGACTGCCGCGGACTGGACCTGGTGGCTGATCTGAAGGAGCGGTCCGTTCCTGAGTCTCCAATCGCCACTGTGCTGACTCTGAAAGGAACCGATCCGACTCTGATGCGAGAAGCACTCGCCAGCGCTTCCGATGTCGTTCTGGTGCGCCCCAGTCTTGATCTGATTTCGATTGCCCATGCGATGCAGGCGGTGAGGGCGGGAGAGCGTTTCGTCGACCCACTGATCCCTCATGCGCTGCATCATCGCGATCCGCGCCAAGCCGATGCTCTGTCTGCCCGCGAACGCATGGTTCTCAAACTCCTCTGCGACGGTCTGACCAACAAACAGATCGCTGACGAGCTGATGATCGCAGAAACGACTGCGCGTGGGCATGTGCAGTCGATCATGCGAAAGCTGAGCGTCAAGGACCGCACCGCTGCTGCTGTGGAGGCCATCCGACGCAACTGGGTTAACTGATGCCCTGAACGAATGCATCCGGATTGTGAACCATGTCGAGGATGGTTGTGTGAGTCATTGATGTCTGGATTGTGACTCCAACAACCACTGTTATCAGTGGTTGTTGTGATGAATCTGAGAAGTGTCTTAGATGGATGTGAGTGGCGGGTGTGCGAGATGTGAATCGATGATGACTTGGCTGATTAAAACTGTGTCTGGATCTATCCGTAAACCCTTGGTTTGAAGGATGGTGGTTTTTATTCATGGCGGCAATGATTCGATTGCCTCTTGAAAATTCGGTCCATGGCAACTTTCGCTGTTGGTGATTTCAGTCAGGACATTCGTGGTTTCGATCCTGAGACTGATCTGCTTGACTTCGGAAATGTGTCCGTTCACAGTCTGATCCTTGGTCAGGATGAGAATGGTTTTGCCACGGTTGTTTTTCCTTGGCAGCCCAACCAGTTTCAGCGCATTCTCGGGGTCGATGGCCAGGGCATCCGTTGGAGTGATCTGACGGGCAGTAATTTTGCGGCAGTGGGTAATGAACACCTGCGCCAGGACATTGGAGCTGTGGTGTCCTGGGAGAACCGAATCGGGCCTGCTTTTGATGCAGGGAATTCAAATCTTGCAAGCACTGTTTACATTCGATCGCACGAGAAAGACAGTGTCACTTTGATTGACAATTTCAATCCTCAGGTGGACAAAATAAATTTCCTTTATTTCGGCACCCGAGAGCGTTTGACGGTTGAAAATGTTGGTGCGGATCTGGTTATAAGTTCCGAGCCTATTGGTCAGCAATTCATTTTTACTGGAGTTCAGAAAGAAGACCTGATCGGGGCCAATCTGGAATTTCACTTCGACCAGATCGAGGAGGATCTTCTTGACCGGGCCTTTGGTTTCAGCCCCGAACAGCTTGCTTTGGTCGATCGATCAAGTCTGTTCACTCCTGAGGGCGGTGCGACCGATGGTTCGCAAACCCGACCCGGTGAGTTTGTCACGGCCGCGGGGGATGCTCCCGGTCAGCCGATCTCTCTGGAGGAGAGCACGCGGTTGATTCAGGAGCGTGCGGATCAAGTTGAGTCTGCAGAGGCGACCTCAATGGATGCAGGCATGGGGGCAGCGGATCCGATGTCGACGGACAGTGACATGGACATGCCAATGACCATGGATATGTCGTCTCCAGATCTTTCGGGTGTGGTGATGAACCGACCCGGTGGTTCCAATGTCCATAACAGCTGTCTTTTGCTTGACGTGACTGGATCCCTGTGGTGGGGAGGTGGTATCAGCGGAAATCTCATCATTCGTAATCCGATGGGAGTTGCCATTGAGGACTGGCAGGTTTCCTTTCTGACGCCGCACGATCAGTTTGAAAGCTGGTCCGGTGATGTCAGCGTTGTGGACGCCGGCGATGGGCTCAACCTTGTCACGTTCACGCCCGCTGACTGGAACAGAAGCATTCCGGGCAACGGAGAGATTTCGATCAGTTTCAATGCGCAAGGTGTGGGCCTGGCCGACAGTGGTGCGCTGAGCAGCGCTGATTTCTTCAGTGCTGCCGAGGCGCCTGTCGAGGATTCCGCCCCTCAGATGATGAGCGAGTCCGCTGTCTACTCCGATGTTCAGGCTGTGCAGGAACAGGCGGCTCCCGCGTCGGATGGTGATGGAGACGCCGAGACCCCTGTTGTCGTTGACGATCCAGTCGCCAGTGAAGCTGTCGTCTCGTCCCTGGATGATTCCACGGTGGATTCCACGGTCGATTCCACTGCTGAGGAGCAACGATCTGAGGCTGCTTCGAACACCAATCCGCTCAGGTTGGATGTCAGCGGCGACCTGTATTGGGGGGGGATGAGTGGCGTTCTCACGATCACCAATCCATCAGGGAGAGCCATCGAGAACTGGTCGGTGAGCTTTGAGACCCCCCACAGTGATTTCCAGAGCTGGGCCGGTGCGGTCGAGATCGAACCCCTCGCAGCTGGAGGCAACAGAGTGACGCTCACTCCGGCAGCCTGGAACAATGTGATCGCTGCCGGGCAGAGCATTGATGTGAGTTTCAATGCCACGAGTGAGGGGATCCCCAACAGCGGCACACTCACAAGTGATCTTTTCTTCACGGCAGGAGATGGAGCGGGTACGTCCATCGACGACCCCATCGTCTCCGGCGGAAGTCAGTCAGCCGAGGACGCATCGGGCACGCCGGAATCCCTGGCGACCCAGGCCGTCTCGACGTCGTTGTCACCAACTGATCCGGCGCTCAATGAGCTGGAAGAGATCACAGCGATCGTGGACCCTCTTGCCTTGGGTGAAGCCGTTGATGCATCAACAACCAGTGATTCCGTGGTTGCTGCTTCCATCAACAGCAATGGCACCGGTATGGACATCCGCTCCACCGGCAAAAAGGTTGTTGCTTACTTCGAGGAATGGGGTATTTATGAGCGAGATTTTCTCGCGCAGGATATCAATGTTGATGCGTTGACTCATATCAACTACAGCTTCTTTGATGTCACAGCCAATGGCGATGTGAAGCTGTTTGATGCATGGGCGGCGACCGACAAGCGATTCAGCGCAGATGAACAGGTCAGTCGCACATTTTCGCAGTCTGATTGGCAGGGGCTGTCTGAGGAGCGTCGCAACACATACAACAATGGAGCTGACTTCACAGCCAGCGTCAATGGCGACGGGTCCGTCACGGTCACCGGTGTTCCGATGGGTTGGAACACGCCCGTTGACTATGTCGGTAATCTGCGACAGTTTGATCTCATCAAACAGTTGAATCCCCAGATCAATCTGGGTCTTGCGCTGGGAGGCTGGACGCTGTCTGATGAATTCAGTCTTGCTGTTGATTCAGCTGCTGATCGTGAAGCTTTTACCGACAGCATTATTGACACCTTGAAGAGGTTTGATTTCTTCACCACCGTCGATTTTGACTGGGAATACCCTGGGGGTGGTGGGGATTCAGGGAACGCCTCCAGTCCTGATGATGGTGTCAATTTTGCACTGACTCTGGAGCTTCTCCGCGACAAGCTTGATCAACTTGAATCTGTCAGTGGTCAGGATTACGACATCTCTGTTGCGACTGCAGGTGGTTACGACAAGCTGGCCAATTTAAATCTTTCGGGAATCGACCCCTACGTTGATTTCTACAATGTGATGACCTACGACTTCCATGGAGGCTGGGAGTCTCAAACAGGTCATCAGGCAGCCATGACCAATGACCCCGGTGGTTATGACATTGCCACTGCGATTGAACAGTTTCAGAACAGCAATATCAATCTGAACAAGGTGATTCTCGGAGCTCCGACCTACACACGTGCCTGGGGCGATGTTGATGCCGGCGACACCTTTGGGCTGGGTAATGCAGGTGACTCTCGACAGGCTCCCGGCTCCTATGAGGCGGGTAACTACGACCAGAAGGACCTGATCACAGGGGTTGCTGACGGTTCCTACGAACTGATCTGGGATGATGACGCCAAGGCGGCGTTTGTCTACAACCCTCAGACGCGTATCTGGAGTTCGATCGAGACACCTGCAACGATCGCCGGCAAAGCGATTTACGCGGACGCCATGGACCTCGGCGGGATGATGTTCTGGGCGCTTTCAAACGACAGTGTCGGTGATCAGAGCCTGATCGGTGCGGCATCGGATCTGCTCAGTGGTGAAGCAACTCCTGATGATGTGCTCGCCCGCAGCGTGCAGTTCGACTGGGTCCTCGGTGGTGATGGCCAGTTCGGTCTGGACGACTTCAGCCTCCCTGGCTGATCATGAGCCCTAGCGTGAGCGCAGTTGTTCCGCTCATGTTCTGTGGTTCCTGGCGTGATGTCCTTGCAAGGGGCCCTCAGCTGGCTGGGGGCCCTCACAGCTGCTCTGGTGATCGTGGCTCAGCCCGCTCTGACCTTCGCGGCAGTGAACGGTCTTCCTGGCACCCACAGCTTTGTGGCCGACGCCGTGCGCAATGTCGCCCCTGCTGTCGTGCGCATCGACACCGAGAGGGTGGTGGAGCGCCAGCCCTTCGATCCCAATCTGATTGACCCTCTGTTACGGGATCTTCTTGGTGAGCCGGGCTACGGGCCCGAGCGTCAACGCGGGCAGGGATCCGGGGTTGTGATTGATCGGGACGGCCTCGTGCTCACCAATGCCCACGTGGTCGAGCAGGTCGAGGAGGTCAATGTGACGCTTGCCGATGGAGATCAGCGCGACGGGGTTGTGGTGGGACGTGATCCGATCACAGACCTGGCCCTTGTCCGTCTCAAGGACGCCTCACCTCCGAAGCCCGCCAAGCTCGGCGACTCCGATGCCCTGGAGGTCGGGGACTGGGCAATCGCGCTCGGTACGCCCTATGGACTGGAGCGCACCGTCACCCTCGGCATCGTCAGCAGCCTGCACCGCAACATCAGCAGTCTCGGCTTCAACGACAAACGGCTGGATCTGATTCAGACCGATGCAGCGATCAATCCGGGCAACTCCGGTGGCCCGCTGGTCAATTCCGATGGACGTGTGATCGGAATCAACACGCTTGTGCGTTCAGGACCGGGAGCAGGACTTGGCTTCGCCATTCCGATCAATCTGGCGCGGAGGGTGGCTGAACAGCTTCAGCAGGCCGGTGAAGTGGTTCACCCCTATCTCGGGCTGCAGCTGGTTCCCCTGACAGCGCGGATCGCGCGGGATCACAACAAGGATCCCAACGCGCTTGTGGAGCTTCCTGAGCGTTCCGGTGCGCTTGTTCAGTCCGTGCTCCCCGACAGCCCCGCCCAGCGTGCAGGCCTCCGGCGGGGAGATCTCGTGGTCAAGGCTGGCGAGGTGCCCATCGACGATCCTCAGGCGTTGCTCCAGCAGGTTGATCAGGCTGAGATCAATCAGCCACTGAAGTTGCAGATCATCCGTGGGCAGAACGACCTGCAACTGTCGGTCAAGCCTGAACCATTGCCAGGGTTCAGCTGACACCCTTGCTACGGTCGCGCCCGATTCCAACTGAGCGATGTCAGATCTTCAGAACCAGATGAAACAGGCTGTCGCCGAGGCGGCGGTTGAACAGTTCCGGGACGGCATGATCGTCGGGCTCGGTTCGGGATCCACAGCTGCTCTGATGATCAAGGGACTGGGTCAACGTCTCGCCGCCGGCCAGCTCAAGGACATCGTGGGTGTCACCACCTCCTTTCAGGGTGAGGTGCTTGCGGCAGAACTGGGCATCCCCCTGCGCAGCCTGAATGCCGTGGACCGGATCGATCTGGCCATCGACGGCGCTGATGAGGTGGATCCTGCCTTTCAGCTGATCAAGGGTGGTGGTGCCTGCCATGTCCAGGAAAAGCTTGTTGCCGCCCGCGCCGAGCGGTTCGTCGTGGTGGTGGATTCGACCAAGCTCGTGGATCGCCTCAACCTCGGATTTCTGCTGCCTGTGGAGGTGCTCCCCGGCGCCTGGCGCCAGGTTCAACAGCAGCTGTCAGGGATGCATGGAGCGGCTGAATTGCGGATGGCTCAGCGCAAGGCCGGTCCGGTTGTGACCGACCAGGGCAATCTGGTGCTGGATGTCCGCTTCGAGGGTGGAATCGCCGATCCAGTGGATCTGGAAAGGGAGATCAACAACATCCCCGGAGTTCTCGAGAACGGCTTGTTCGTGAACGTCGCCGACGAAGTGCTGGTGGGTGAGGTGAAGGACGGCAGGGCCGGCGTTCGCAGTCTCGACAAAGCCGTCTGAGATCAGTTCAACCGCACCTTCACCGAGTTGGCATGG
>MDTA01175061.1_pt1 | contig 11725 bp, 9 predicted proteins | sample 811151 | NCBI WGS metagenome assembly MDTA01 (sample SAMN05326648, study PRJNA326480) | marine metagenome | isolation source: seawater | place: Indian Ocean: South | collected 2010 | reverse complement strand
TAAATTAGAGCAAAACTATAGATCTACGAAAAACATATTAGATACAGCCTCTAATTTAATTTCAAATAATACTAACAGAGTGGCAAAAAAATTATGGTCTTCAGCAAATCAAGGTGAGCTTGTAAAACTAAATTGTTATATGACAGGCAAAGATGAAGCACAGGGTGTTAGCGATATAATTGAAAATAAGTTAAAAAAAAAATATTCTTTAAATCAAGTTTCAATTCTGGTCAGAGCCATTTACCAAACCAGAGAGTTCGAAGAGAGATTTCTCCAGGTTGGAATTGGTTACAGAGTGCTTGGTGGTATTAAGTTTTATGAAAGAGCAGAAATAAAAGATGCTGTTTCTTATTTAAGAATTATCAATCAAAAATTTGATGATCTTGCATTAGAGAGAGTAATAGGCACACCAAAAAGAGGGATTGGTGAAAGTACTCTAAATCAGATTTATACTTTTGGAAAGAATAATAAACTTTGTCTTGAGGACTCGATCATAAAGATATTAGAAGAAGGTGGTTTTAAACCAAAAATTAAAACTTCACTTAATCAATTAATAAAAATGATTCATAAATGGCGTGGAGACTCTCTTAAAATGAAACATTTTGATTTATTAAAACTGGTACTTGATGAATCTGGTTATTCTTCAATGCTCAAAAATAAAAAAGATTTAGAAAATGAAAACAGATTAGAAAATTTAAAAGAATTATTAAGAGCTATGCAGGATTATGATAATTTACAAAATTTTTTAGAGCACGTTGCATTAGCTACTTCAATAGATCAAGAATGGGAAGGTGCAAAAATTAATTTAATGACGATGCATGCTGCTAAAGGATTAGAATTTGATGTTGTTTTTCTTCCTGGCTGGGAGGAGGGTTTGTTTCCTCATCAGAAATCTTTGGAGGAAAAGGGAGATTTTGCTTTAGAAGAAGAAAGAAGATTAGCTTATGTAGGTATTACGAGAGCGAAAAAGGAGGCTTATTTATCTTTCGCAATGAAAAGAGCTTATCATGGTGATTGGATGGATGCTTTACCCTCAAGGTTTATAAACGAGATACCAGATGAAAGTGTTGAGAAAAATGAGATAGAAAATACACTAACTGATGACTTTGAATTTAACCAAGACAACTCAATAGAATTTGATGATGAGTACAGAAGTCCAGGTTGGGATAGATATAAAAAAAATAAGTTACTCAAATGGAAAAAATAAAAAAACTAAAAAAAAATTTTTTAAGGGAAAAAATTGATGGTTATTTAGTGCCTAAAAATGATGAATTTTTTGGAGAATATGTGTCTGCTCTAAATGACAGACTCAATTTTATCTCCAATTTTACAGGAACATTTGGTTTTTCTTTAATACTTAAAAATAGAAATTATTTATTTGTTGATGGAAGATACACTTTACAAGCAAATCGCCAGAGCGGTAAAAACTTTCAGATCATTACTTTTCCTAAAATAATGCCTAAAAATGTTTTTAAAGATAAAGAAATATTGATTGGTATTGATCCGAAATTATTTACAAAAAAAACATTGGAGATTTTTTTTAAAGGTAAAAACTTTAAATTTAAACCACTTAATTTGAACTTAATAGATGAAATTTGGAAGAGAAATACTTTTAAAAAAAAAAAATAACTTTTATAGTTTACCTAATAAAGATGTTGGTAGTAATTATATTAATAAAATTAACAGGGTAGTAAGCAATTTAAAAAGTAAAGGTGCAGATATTCAATTTATAAGCTCGAGTGAGAATAATGCTTGGTTGTTAAATATTAGAGGAAATGACGCAAAATATACTCCAATTCCTCATAGTTACATTTTAATCGATAGATACAAAAACATTAAATTATTTTGTGATCTTAAAAAAATACCTTTATCATTGAAAAGATATTTTAAAAAAATTAATTTTGTTGAAATTAAATTAATTGACAAAAGTCTCTTAAAGATTAAGAAAAAAAAATTTATAATAGATAAAGATACTTGTTCAATTTATTTCGAAGATATTATTGCAAAAAATAACGAAATATTAAATTTTGATGATCCTATATATAAATTTAAAGCGATAAAAAATAAGAGAGAAATTGAAAATATTAAAACAGCTCATATTTATGATGGTGTAGCTTTAACAAAATATTTATTTTGGCTAAAGAAAAATTTTGAAAAGAAAAAAATTACTGAAATAAGCGCCTCGCAGAAGTTATACAAATTCAGAAAAAAAAATAAAAAATTTAAATTCATAAGTTTCCCAACTATTTCTGGAACAGGACCTAATGGTGCAATAATCCACTACAAACCTACAAAAAAAACTAATAGAAAACTTAAAAAGGGAGACATATATCTAGTCGATTCCGGGGGGCAATATGAATATGGAACAACAGACGTAACAAGGACGATTTCTTTAGACAATTCAAATAAAAGAATAAAAGATATTTTCACTAGAGTTCTTAAAGGACATATAGCTGTTTCTAATTTTAATTTAAAAAAAAATACAGCAGGTTCAGTGATTGATAGAGAGGCTAGAAAGCACCTAAAACAAATTGGATTAGATTATTTACATGGTACTGGACATGGAGTTGGGTATTTTCTGAATGTCCACGAGGGTCCTCAAGCTATTTCAAAAAATAATAAAATTAAGTTTCAAGAAGGTATGGTGGTATCTAATGAGCCTGGTTATTATGAAAAAAATAATTTTGGCATAAGAATTGAAAACCTTATTTATGTTAAAAAAGAAAAAAACAAAAAATATTTTGAAAATTTAACTTTGGTTCCAATAGACAAAAATTTAATCAACCGAGACTTACTCAACAAAAACGAGAGAAATTGGCTAAACAATTATCACAAAAAAGTTTTCAAAAATCTAAAAGATTATATGAACAAATCTGAAATTTCAGAACTTAAAAAGGCTTGTTCAGCTATTTAAAATCTCATTCCATTCTTTTTCAGTAATTATTTTTATCTTTAACTCTTTAGCTTGATCTACTTTTTTCTTTGTTGGTTTTGAATTTCCAACAATTAAAATATCTAATTTTTTCGACACAGATCCTATTACTTTACCACCATTATTTTCAGCTATAGATTTTGCCTCTGATCTACTCATATTTTTAAATCCTCCAGTAAACATTAATTTTTTGTTTGAAAACTTCCCATCAGTGTTTTTTGTTAGATAGTCATTAATGTTTAATTCACTAATCAAATTGTTTGTAATCTTAGTATTAATATTATTTGAAAAAAAATTGTCGATAGCATCTATTTGCGTTTCTCCAATACCATCTAACTCTACTAAATTTTTTAAAATTTTTGCTCTTTTTTTATTGTCAAATAATTTAGAAAATTCATTTATAGAAATAAAAAAAGATGCAAGTATTTTTGCATTTTCTTGGCCTATATGTCTTATTCCAATCGAATAAACAAATTTTTCTAAGCTTATATTTTTTGATTTAACTATTGCATTTTTCAAATTATCAATAGACAAATCACCCCATCCTTCAAAATTCCTTATTTTTTTTATAATCTAGTTTAAATATGTCTGATGGCTCTTTTATTAAATTGAAATCCCAAAACTGATCTATTACCTTTTTCCCTAAACCTTCAATATTGAATGCCTCTTTAGATACAATATGTTTTAATTTTTCTCTAGCAATATATTTACATTCATATCCTTTAAAACATCTTCTTACAGCATCTTCTTTTTTAGTGCTCTTGCTAAATTCTTTTTTTGTTATTGACCCGCATAAACATTTATTAGGAAAAATAAATTTTTTGCTGCCCTTTTTTCTTTTTGAAATATCTACTGAAACTACTTGTGGTATTACATCACCAGCTCTTTGAATTTGAATAGTGTCTCCTATCCTTAAATCTTTTCTATTTATTTCATCTTCATTATGTAAAGTTGCATTAGATACGACTACACCTCCTACTGTGACAGGCTCAACCTTAGCCACTGGAGTAATTGCTCCCGTGCGTCCTACTTGAATTGTAATGTTTTTAATTTTTGTTATAGCTTTTTCTGCAGAAAATTTATAAGCGATAGCCCATCTAGGTGCATTTGATGTATTACCTAATCTTTTTTGTAAATCTAAATCATTAACCTTGTAAACAAGGCCATCAATGTCATAATCAAGAGATGATCTTAAATTGTCAATTTTTTTGTGCTGGTTTTCAATTTCATTAATTCCTTGAATTTTTCTTGATAAAGGATTGGTCAAAAAACCCCACTCGCTAATTTTTTTTAAAAATCTAGACTGTGTTTTAAAATTCATTGATTCTACTGCTCCAAAGCCATAAGCAAAATATTTAAGAGGTATTTTTGAAGTTTCTTTTGGATCTTTTTGCCTTAAAGAACCACCAGCAGCATTTCGAGGGTTTGCAAAATTGTCTTTGATTTTATTAAAATCTGTTTTTCCTATAAATATTTCACATCTAATTTCTAATAAATGAGGTATTTCTTTCCCTTCAATTTTTTTTGGGATACTTTTTATTGTTTTTAAATTTTCTAAGATATCTTCGCCTGTTATACCGTCGCCCCTTGATAATCCTTTAATTAAAATGCCTTTTTCATAAACCAAAGTAGCAGAAATTCCGTCTATTTTTGGCTCAGAAAATAATTCTATTTCTGTATTATTAATATTTAAAAAATTATTAATCTTTTTTAAAAAGTCATTCATATCATCTTTATTAAATGCATTTGATAGGGATAACATTGGTCTTAAATGTTTGATCTTTTTGAATTTATTTGAGGGCGTGAAACCGACTGTTTCTACGTTTAAATTGAGTTCTTTTAAATAACTATATTTTTTTTTTAATTCTAAAACTTCATTTTTTAAATGGTCATATTGAGCATCATTAACAAGTGGCTTGTCTTTTATAAAATAATTTTTATTGTATTTTTTAAGAAGAGCTGCCTTTTTTTTATACAAGTTTATAATTTCAGACTTATTGCTCATTTTATTATCTTATCTTATTAAGAATTTTTTTTAAAAAATTTTTATCTTTTTTTGAGTCAACTTTTTTTACGATTTTGTAATCTTTATTTAAAATTTTATAAGACTTTTCGAACCATTCACTAGAATTATAATTATAACCTAAAATCTTTGCATATTTTTTTGCCTCATTTTCAAGACCTAAATAATAATTAATTTCGACTAATCGATGAAGAGCTTCTTCTATAAAGACTGTTTTATCATAGTTGTTTACAATATTTTTTAATCTATTTAATGCTGGAACCCATTTTTGTACAGAAATATAAAATCTAGCAACATAAAGTTCTTTAGCAGCTAATTGATTTTGTATTAGATCTTTTTTGAATTTTAAATCTAAAGCGTAATCAGAGTCTGGGTAAGATTCTAAGAAAAATTCTATTTTTTGTTTAGCGTCTAATAAAGGTTTTAAGTCTTTTTTTTCATCTGATATTTGTTCAAAATGTATCATTGCTATTAAGTAGTGAGCATAAATAACATTTTTATCTGCGGGATATTTCTTTAAATATCTTTCTAAATTTTCTAAAGCTTCATTATAAAAATTAATGCCATATAAACAATAGCTCGACATAATTGAAGATTTTGCGGCGTATTCTACAGTATCAAAGTTTATTTCTGCTTCAGCAAACTTTTTGCTAGCATAAAAAAAGTCAAAATTTTCAAATGACTCAATTGCTTCCTCATAAGATTTATAAGCATCTATTTTTTGTTGTGGTACATATTGTGGATCTTCTTTGGAACAGCTAGTTGTAAAGATGAATACCGATAATACAAATATTAATTTAAGATACATTTTTAATACATATCAAATAAATTAAAATAGGTAAAATTTTGTTTTAATAAGCGCTTGCTGAAAGTGGTTTTTTTGTTTTTTCTTCGATTTGATTATTTTTTTCTACTGCCGATAAACTTTCCATTGACCAATTAGAACTGTCAGAAAAAAATTTTACTAGTAATTTGTTAGTTAAAGCATGGCCACCTTGAGATGATTTTATATGACCGATAATTCTGTGTCCAGATAACATTAAGTCTCCCAAACAATCAAGAATTTTATGATAAACAAATTCGTGTCTATTTCTTAAACCTTCATCATTTAATATTTCGTTGTCTTTAACGACTACTGCATTTTCAAGGGATCCCCCTTTAGCCAATCCTTGGCTTTTAATAAAATCTATATCTTCATATAAACAAAAAGTTCTAGAATTATAGATGTTTGTTAAATCTCCATCACTTAATCTAAATTGTTTTCTTCTAGTCCTTATTAATGGATTTTTATAAACAATTTCAAAATCTACAATTAAATCATTTTCAGAGGGCTCTATCGAAATATATTTTTCTCCATCTAAAATTTCTACTTTCTTTTTTACTTTTATAAACTTTCTTAATTCTTTTTGTCTTCTTATTCCAACAGTTCTTATTGCTTCGACAAATTCTATTGCTGATCCATCTAGTATTGGAACTTCTGATGCATCTATTTCAACAAGAGCATTATCTACTCCTTCACCAAAAAATGCAGCCATTAAATGTTCTACTGTAGACACAGTTATACCTTTTATATTTTTAATTTTTGTACAAAGTATTGGTTCAACTACGTTTTTAAAATTTGCGTCTATTAGATTATCTCCATCGATATCTACTCTACAAAATTTGATACCAAAATTTTCTGGTGCCGGTTTCACAATTAAATTTGCGTTTAGACCGTTGTGTAAACCTATACCGTATAGTTTTATAGTGTCATTAATAGTATGTTGATTAAATTTAAACATCTAGTTTATATACATAATTGAATAGCTCTCATTAAAACAAATAATGTTTCAAAAAATAACAATCATCTATCCAAATAAATACTTAAAAATCCTTGTAATCAATGAATTTTTGGTTTGAATAATTGGTATTGCCTCTTTTCTCCAACCAAAAATTGAAATATTTGCTGAATTAATTATCGAAGATTCTGCGTTCGGATTAGCTGAAAATATAATATTTCCAAAAGTATTTTTTAAAAGAAAAGAATTAAAAGTGTCTTTAAAATTATTTAAAATTAATTGATCTTCATTAAAAATATATAAATTAAATTTTTTTTTGTTAAGTTTTTTAAGATTTATATTTTTTTTAAAAATAATATCTACCATTTCTTCTACTCTAGCATCTACTATTTCTTTTATTAATTTTTTTTTTATCTTTCGAAATCTACCTTTTGTAAAATATTTCTCTTCAATATATTCATTTTTTTCCATAAGATCTTCTTTAAATGTATTTTTAGATAAAAAATTAATAATTACGTCTTTTTCAATTGAGCAAATTTTAGAAATATCTTGCAAAATAATATCTGTTCCAAAATAGAATTTTTCAGAATAGCGGAAAGCCTCATCATCAAAAAAATTAATATAAGAAGTTTCTTTATTAAATGTAATGTTAAAAAAAGACTTCAAATTATGTTCTTTTATTAGATGAGCTCCGTCACAAAATTGTTTTAAAATAATTTTATCTATCTCTAAACCAATTTTATTGAAAACCTGTTTAATATTTTTAAAATTATTTTCTTCAATTAAAAAAAAAGTTAACTCATGATTGTAAAAATCACCAAATAACCCAATAGGTAGATTGTCTGTTATATTTCCATCTAAAATACTTTTAGAATTAAAAATATGAATAATATTTTTTTTTGGCATACTATCTGTAATGGAAGATTTAATGGAATTTAGTATATAAGAAATATTTTCTTTTAAAAGTTGTGATCCATTTAACTTTTTATATCCAGAAATATTTACGCATAAATAATCAAAAACACCCAAAACAATTGTTACCTTTTTAAATATATAATTTAAATTGTTTTCAAGAATTTCAATGTTGTGTTTAATTTGTTTGCCGAGTTCATTGATATTTATAATATTATTTTTTTCAATATTTTTATTATTAACAATTATTTTATCTACGATGTTTAAATTTTGATTTTCATCATATTTTGTTACAGCAAATATTAAATTTGTCTCATTTATCTCTACGAATAAAATTGGATACTCTGATCGCATAGTTTAATTCAAAATTAATTGATCTTTAATTCTAAAATCAAAAATCTTATAATTTTTAAAGTTTACATCATTTTTTATATTCATAAATTTTTCTAAACTTATTATATAATCTTTATTTGGTAACTTAATTACTTTACCGTTTTGCATAACTAAATCCCATCTTTCTGACTCAAAAAAATAAAAAGATTTAATTTCTTTTGTTGGAAATTTTAAATAAAGCAGATCTTTATACAAACTATTGAACGACTTAGGGTTCCCGAAAATTATAGGTAAATTCTCAAAATTGTCTAATTTTTTAAATCTTATTAATTCACCTTTATCAGAAATAAAAAAGTTTTTCTTTTCTTTAGTGAGAACTGCTATTGGAGTTTTTTCTGTTATACTCACTATAATCTTATTTGGAAATACTTTTTTAATTGTAAAACTTTCAATAAAACTTATGGACTCTAGACTACGACTTATATCTTTGGTTTTTAAAAAAAATAAACTTGTGCCTTTTAAAAAACTAAGTTTTTTTTCAATTTCATTTGAATTTATGATCGTGTTGTTCTCAATTTTGATCTGATTAATTTTAAAGCTTAATTTTGGAATTAAACTTGATTTCGGATTAAAAGTAGTTAGTAAAATAAATAATGTTAATAGCCAATAAATTGATTTTTTCATTTATTTAAACTGGCATTTAATAAAATTTTTTCAACTAGTTGTTCAAAACTTATTCCATAATAACTAGCTATTTCTGGTACCAGAGATAAGCCTGTCATTCCCGGCTGAGTATTTATTTCGAGTATATAAAATTTATTTTTAAAAAATTTAAAATCAGATCTGCTTATACCCTCGCAACGAAGAGCGTAGTGAGCCTTTTGTGCAATTTTCAAAACTTCTTTATATTTTGAGCTACTTAAATTTGCAGGCATAATATGTTTAGTTTTTGCTGATTTTAAATATTTTGCTTTATAATCATAAAATTTTCTTTTTGGCTCTAATTCAATTGCCCCTAAAGGTGAGCCATTGATAACTGCAACTTGAATTTCTTGACCAGAAATATATGTCTCAAAAATTAGTTCTTCATATTTTTTAAATAAAAATTTTGCTATTTTAGTAACACTAGTTAAATTTTTACAAATATGAACACCAATACTTGAACCTTCACTAATAGGTTTAACAACAATTGGAAAAGAAATTTTTTTTTTTTTTATAAGTGAATAAACTTTACTTTTAGAGAATGAGTTTTTTTCTATTGAAAAGTATTTCGGAGAAAGAATTCCTTTTTTTTTAAAAATCGCTTTAGATATTAATTTGTTCATGGCGTTATATGAACTAACTACTCCAGAGTGAGTATAAGGAATTCTTAAATATTCAAAATAACTTTGTGCTACTCCATCTTCTCCATCCTTTCCATGTAAAGCGTTAAAAATAAAATCTGTTTTATGCCTTTTAATTAAATTTAGAGGCTGTTTTAATGGATCAAATGTTGAAACTATGTAACCTAATTTTTTAAGTGCTTTAACACATGCTCTCCCGCTATCTAAACTTACTTTTCTTTCACCTGATGTGCCGCCTAGAACTACTAAAACTTTTTTATTTTTCATCGCCAATTATTTTTATTTCTAATTCTAAATTTTCTCCTGATTTTGAAAACACTTCTTGTTTTACTTTTTTTATTAGAGTTTCAATATCTGACGCTTTAGCCTTTCCATTATTAACAAAAAAATTACAGTGTTTATCTGAAATTTTTGCATCCCCAACATAGATTTTATCACAGCCAGATTCTTTGATTAACATCCAAGCTTTTTTGTCTTTTTTATTTTTAAATGTACTTCCTCCGGTTTTTATTTGATTTGGCTGTGATAATTTTTTTTTTCTAATTAATTCTTTCTGTTTTTTTTCAATTTGGTCTTTTGAGCAAGTAATACCTCTAAGAATAGCAGAAATGATTATATAGTTTTTTGGTAGATTAGATCCTCTATAAAAAAACTCTATTTCATCTTTACCTATTTCTTTTTCTAGACCCTTTTCATCTATAACTTTTATAGATTTTAAAATTTGAGAAATATCAGTTCCATAGCACCCACTATTCATTATTATGGCTCCTCCAATTGAACCTGGAATGCATGATAAAAATTCCATATTACCTATTTTATTATTTTTAGCAAAATCAGAGACATTTCTATCTAATGCGGCAGCTCCGACCTCAATTAAATTATCATTTATTACTTTCATTTTTGAAAATTTTGAACTTAACTTTATTACTATACCTTTTATACCTTTGTCTCTTATTAAAGTATTTGAACCTGCGCCTAAAATATAAATTTTCTTTTGAATGTTTTTTATTTCTTTTAAAAGATTAATTAATTCCTCTTTACTTTTAGGTCTAAAAAATACTTCAGCTGGTCCCCCTATATTAAACCAACTGTATTTAGACAAATTTTCCTCAATTATTAAACTTTTTCCAAATTTTTTTTGTAAAAGATTTTTATCTAAATTCATAAGCCTGCCTTTAAACCTCTCATCCATTTAGAAATATTACCTGCGCCCATTCCTATAATTATTTCATTGCTTATCAAATTTTTTTTAAAAAAATTTAATAATTCTTTTTGATTTTTCACTATAACAACTTGCACATCTGAATTTTTGGCTATTAATTTTGCGAAATTGAAAATATTAAATTGTTGAATTTTTTTCTCACCTGCTGCATACAAAGGACAAACAAGAACTAAATCTGATTTTTTGAACGATTTTGAAAATGAATCTTTTAAAGACATTACTCTTGAGTATCGGTGAGGTTCAAAAACAGAAATAATTTTTCTTTTATTGTAAGCGTTATTTACTCCTTCTAAAATGGAAGATATCTCGGTTGGATGATGAGCGTAATCATCAAAAAATTCATTATTTTTTTTTGTAAAAATTTTTGTCATTCTTCTTTGAACTCCAGAAAAATTTTTTAAGGCTTTTTTAATAATCTTTATTTTAACCCCGAGATTTAAACAAACTGCAATTGCTGCAGTTGCGTTTAGAATGTTATGTTTTCCAATTAATTTAAGATAAATATTTTTTACCGTAATCTTCTTTTTATTAATATCTTTGTAGTGGAGATCAAATTTTGAATATACTGTGTCATAACAGGGATTAGTAATTATAAAATTTGCTTTTTTATTAAATCCATAAGTTAAAATATTCTTTTTTCTTATTCTTGGTAAGATTTTATTGATATTTTTATTATCTATACAAATTAAAGATTTACCTATAGGAGGAGTTTTATTTATAAATTTTACAAAGGCTGATTCTAAATTTTTATACTTTTTATAAAAGTCTAAATGTTCAAAATCTATATTTGTTACGATAGAATAATTAATTGGTAATTTTAAAAAGCTTCCATCTGACTCATCAGCTTCCAAAATTGCCCATTCCCCTTTTCCAAGTTTAGCATTACTATTAAATGAATTTATCACACCACCATTTATTATTGTTGGGTCTAATTTCTGATCAGATAAAATCTTTGCGACTAAAGAGGTTGTAGTTGTTTTTCCATGAGAACCTGTGATTATAATATTTTTTTTAAGCGAAACAACGTTAGCTAAAATTTCTGCTCTTGAGTAAATTGGAATTTTTTTTTTTTTTTGATTCTTTAATTTCAAAGTTTGAGTCTTTGATAGCCGAAGATCTTACAATTATAGTTGCATTTTTAATATTTTTTTTTGAATGGCCAATAAGAACTTTTATGCCAGC
>MDTA01077027.1_pt1 | contig 11725 bp, 6 predicted proteins | sample 811151 | NCBI WGS metagenome assembly MDTA01 (sample SAMN05326648, study PRJNA326480) | marine metagenome | isolation source: seawater | place: Indian Ocean: South | collected 2010 | reverse complement strand
GTACCAGCGGGTGTAGTGAAAGGCGGTCGGTACTTCACCCCAGCGCATCACTTCACCGTCATCGGCTGCCCAATCTTCGAGGACGTAGTCTTCCACACCATGATGATCCTCAAAGACCTCTACGAGACCACCATAACCCCAGTAGATCGCTGCCTTGTCGTACTTACCAAGCCCCGTTCCATCGATAGTGTAGCGTCCAGCGTAATCCATCACCGAGGTGTAGCCGTAGTTGTACAGGTTACCGTCGATCTCGTCTTCCGTGATCGGATCCGCATTCTCACCCACCCGAGGGCCGACGGTTCCATCAGCAGTACGAAGTTCCCAGTACTCATTGTGATAGTTTAGTGCGTCATCGCTTGCACCGAAGTTGTGCATCAAGCCGATGGAGTGGCCCACCTCATGGGCGACGACGGCTCGATAGATACGATAACGAACCGCATCGTAAATCTCGCTGGGGCTAAGGTTTCGGCCGGCATACTCTCGCGCAAGCCCCAACAATGCATCATCGGCCATCGACGCCAGATACATGTTCCGGCGAGCTGCATCCTCTTCGAAGAGCTTTTGCTTTAGCGTCACGTCGTTCCGAAAAGCCTCGGTCAGCGGAGAAAGTACCTCTGCCTGGTCCTCATCCAAACTCATGTTGGGATCAATCCCCATGGCGAATTGCATGTCTGGCGTCATTAGAAGCCCTTCCACTTGGCTTCCCCGAAGACTTTGTAAACGAGCCTGTGCCCGTCCATCCTGAGGTTCGATCATGCCGTGCCGATGGGCGTTCGGGAGCACTTCCTCTGCCAACCATGCTTTGAATCCGTGGTCATTCTGAAAGGCCACGTCCTCAGCTCCCGGCTTGCGCTGCCGCCCCTCCCAATAACGGGCAGCAGGGCTGTCTTTAGTCATCTTTTCCAGCATGTGTTTGGCATCAGCCAAACTGAAGTCCTTTCCTTGCCTGCCCCGAGAGAAACTCTCTCGCCAATCGGTGAGATCGAGCCCGTCGATGAAGCGCCGATTGTCCAGTTGATCATTCAGCAAGAGAATCATCTGAGTCACGTCCCATGCCGCCGTATCATTGTGGTGGTAAACGTAACCCATCCCGCTGTGTGTCTGACCCGTCTCTGGGTCCGTATGCGAGGGTCCTAATCCGAGCAGTCCATAGGTCATGTAGTCGGCAATGTACGCGATGAACGAATAGCGAATATCCCCCAACCGAGGTGTATCCCCGACTTGGCCGCAAACCTCTGGGTCCCCTTCAATGATGGGGTTGTGGGGACAAACAACAAACATCTTGCCACCGGGAGGCATGGTGGCACCCAGTTCTTCAACGAGGCCGCTGAAGACTTCATCGTAGTCTGCCTCCACGTCTCGAATCACATCATGTAAAACCCCATCGATTCGAGTTCGACACTCTGCTTGCTCGGCCTCCGGCTTCGCATCACACGCAGCCGCATCCGGTGGAAACTTTGGATTGACGTGGTAGACAATCGGCTTGCCCGTGCGCGCTTCCATCGGGAGCGGGTCACCAAAGTTCTCGGCACTCTCGTCGTCGACGACCGTTTTCTCCCAGATGTTGTGCCGGTTCCGCCAGCGCTCCCTATTTTGCTGTCGGATCCCCTCCTGACCGTCATAGGTAAATCTTTCGGTCCAGAAATAGCCGAAGTGATCCGTCTCTTTACCTTTATAGGGTACAGGTTCGTACGGGTTGTTCACCGGCACCTTCATGAAACTGTTCCGGATGGTGTACATGCCAGGTCCACACTCAGCGAACTGAGTATCGAAGAACCAGCAAAGAGGGACCCTCCCCCAGGAACCGTAGTCACGCATTCCTGCTTTCGCGAACATGCGCGTGGTGACATCGAAATAATCCAGACTCTCTGAATCGCCATCGTCATCGTAATCGAAGTTGGGCGCATCCACATGCCCCTCGGTCTGAACAAAATAACTCACCGGCTCGCTGGCTTCCCGGTCAAAACTCTGGTCCGCCATCACGACTAAATTCTTCGACCAATCAACGCGCATGTAGGTCCGTTCGTGCCACGGGCGATCGATCGAGTTCTCGTCGACAATGTTGTAGGTCTCTCCTGTGGCCGGATTGTAGGGCTGGCTGATGTCAAAGTGCTTTTGAATGGCGAAGGCGCCGACCAGTTCGCCCTCGTAACTGGCGCCATATTGGGACAAATCATCGCCGTCTTTGATGTACTCGGTCTGCCGCCGGACATAGAGATAACGTTCTTGGATATCGAAGCGGACCTTCTGCAATTCCCAACTGCCATCACCCACAAAAGTAAATCCATCGGATGCCGGCACGTCGACCACCGTCCGGCCATACAGCCAATAACCGTCCAGATCGCTCTTCTTCAGGCGGTTTGGCTGCAGCCGACTGACGGGTTCAAGCGCCTCAGCGCACCCCCCAGCCAAAGCCAATAATACAATGACAAAAGAAAGGTGACAGCGATGCATCGAGACCTCCATCAAAGCTGGTAGCTGAATCCAAGACTCAGCAAACTAAATCGGTTGTAACCCACGGCGTAAGCCTCCCCGTCGGGACCGAGTTGTGGTCCGGCCGTACTGTAAGACAATGACGCACCGAACCCCTGCCAGGGCCCAAAGGCAGCGCCTACGCTAAAAGCTTGAAAGTAACGGGTCGTCACAGGATCCGCGACCCGCCGGTAACTGATCGCTGGGTCATCCACGACCATGGCATAGACTTCGGTGGCAGACAGTCCCCCACCGAGGCTCAAACTCAGCCACGGCAGCGGCTTCACATGACCGCCGAGACTCAAACTCAGTTTGTACCGATTATTGGGACTGCCATCGTGAACAAAGAAACCGGCACAATCATCCGGTATTTCCACGAAAGCAGATACCCCCTGAACGCAAGCTGGACCTACGGCACGAGCCGTCGTTCCTTGTTGCGTGGAGGTCTGATACCCAGTCCATCCCACACCCAGGTTTACCCCCCCCTTGATGCCCTTGACCAGAAACCCTCGCGACAAACTGCCGCGGGTGGTTGCACTGAAGGACTGACCAGCCGCACGGCTGTACGGACTCAAACCAAGAGCCATTCGCGCCGAGCCCGAAACCTGTAGACCTGTGCCAGAGATTTCATATCCGGTCCTTGGACTGAAGGTCACCGAAGGATCGCTAAAACTCGACGTCAAGCCGTCATCGGCTCGAGTCAACTGTGTCGAGAAGCTTAAATCTCCTGCAATATTTATCCATTTCCATCGGTAACGGGGGCGCACCGAAAAGTTCATCGCTGCATATGGGTTGTAAGTGAGCAACGCCTCCTTGTTGAGACTCATCAGACGAGCGACATTACTCCAGTGCATCGAAGACCCCGCCCACGGTGCCTTCACCCCAGGAGTCTTGGATTGAATCTCTCCGGATCGTAAACGATTCGTCGCCTTCGAACTCGCATTGGCTGAGGAAGGCATCCGCCCATTGACTCCCGATGGACTCAACTCAATATCGAAACTTTTGTCCTCATCTTTCTCATCTTCGTCCTCTTCCTCGATCTGCGCAGGCTGAAGAGGCGGGGCGCCGAACGATGCAAACGCGGGACCTGAAAATATGCAAGTCATGACAAGCAAATTGAAGACTACCGATTGTCGCAACGAGACTCCCTGGCTGCAGGTTACTAGCAGATCATGACCTTACGCGCCTAAAATCACTTCTGAGACATCCCAAACAATGCATCCCATGGGCTTGCCGTCACGCCCGCCCCACCCTTTCAACTCGCCTGTTCGACAAGCCCTTGCGGCGCCGCCTGAGCATGAAGACGAAAATGCCATACACCATAAAATTTACTGAGTTCATCGTCGTGCATCCACAACCACTCGAAACCGATTCTTCAGGATTCAGATCATCATTTCCTGGCGATATCGGTTCCGATGGAATCTGTTGGCATGCACTGGGCGCCTCCCATGTACAACGCCAACCTGTCTCGATTTCGCAGGCGGAATCGCAACCGTCACCGGCGAGGTCGTTGCCATCATCGCAAGCTTCTGGAGCCCATGGTCGTCCATCACCACAGCGATTTGTAAAGGCTTGCGTCGGATCTTCCAACCAGTGGGGGCGATCGCCCATTTCGGGACAGACATGATCACTCATGGGTAACCCCCATGCAGTAACAAAGGGGCACAGATTGACGCCAGATTTCTCCGAGAGCGTTAACACAAGTCGGTCAATCCGTTCCTGGTCACTGGTCGGTCGATCCTCATCAGGTAGATCCCGATAAACGGCAAAGACGTCTTGGTAGAGTTGCCAGCCAAAGCTCTCTTGCAGTTGAAGGAAAAACTCCAAGCCGATCCAAGGGTCCCACTGGCTGTAATCTGCACCGTCCCGCATGTAAGCGTCGAACCGCTCTTCCCGAGCTTGTGACGTGATCGCTGGGTGCGTGTTGCCACTGGCACGACCCACCACCACCTCCATCACGTAGACACTCCAGAGATTGCAGGTCACTTCGGTGCTGTAGGGAATCATCCAATCCGCCCATTGATGGTTGTGTCCCAACTCATGAAACATTCCCCAGTTTCCGTCACTTCGAAGGGTCGCGACATCAAGGGCTTCGTCATCGTGATGTCGCTGACCCATAAACGGATAGCCAGAATGAAGATAACCCAAGCTGATCTGTTGATCCGCCACCATCCGTTCTTTTCGACGACGTGCCGTCATGGCAGCCAGTACGGCATCAGCCTCGAGCACTTCATCCCAAAATGCTGCAACCTCTTCCGGGTTCGTTAAATCTCGGAGGTGCACGGACTCTGCGGTCAGTACGAAGTGTTCACTTTCGATTTCGCCCCAAGGACCCGGAGCCTGCCGGGAGATTTCCCATTCAGAAGGCGTCGTCACCCCCAGTACAAAGCGAGGTGCGGCGACCACATCGGTGAAACTGACCTCCACTTGGCCCGCATCCATACCGGCTGGAACCGTCACATAGATCAATCCACCAAAAGCGCTTGCGATGCGCTGATTCGAGGCGATGATTTCCTCTCGCCGAGTGATGCGGGGGTAGCGTTCCCATGCATCACGTCCGCTCACATCATCTGTGTGAGCTCCAACGAGGACCTCGATCCCGCGACCGAGCAATGCATTGGGCAGATCCACTCGGAACACAACGCCTGGGATCGCATAAAATCCCGTCGACTTCATCACCTTCGCCCGAGCCCCCGCATACAAGCGTCGATGATCCATCGCCGGATCATTCGACAGATTCATGCTGATCACCTCGGTCAACCGAACCGCATTCTCGGCAACAGACCCAGGAAAGATCGCTGCGCTCGGGCTTGCCGTGACTTGGGTCGCAGGCCGCTCCTCCGCAAGTTTCATCTCGAGTTCAGCCAGAACCCGACGAACCGGTTGTTGTTCTTTGCGCAGCGGATTGTTTGGACTGATGACAAAAGCATCCCCACTGCTTGCCCTGAGTGCATCTGCTTCCTCAAAAATTTCAAAGCGCCATGGCAACCAACGGATTGCTGAACTCAAACTTCTGGCGGCCAACCGCTGCTCATCGAGGGTCATCTCAACGCGTTCTTGGACATGGCTAACCATGGCGGTGAGGGCTAACGATGCCGTCTGCAGCGGTGAGGGGCTCTCGACACTCACTCGGATGTCATCGGTATTCGGCCAAGTGTAGCCCTCCGCAAAGACCAGCCCGCTGCCCGACAACAGCCGATTTCCAGCTAACTCCGTTGCATGCCGATCCACGTCATAGGCCCATGGAGTACCTGCGGTTAGCAGGCCTCGCCCCTCTTCAACCCAGCGTCGAGCTGCGTTCAAGTCTGGCCGGCTCCAACCTGTATTTGCATCCGCGCAAAAGACGTCGGCATTGCCGAGTTCTGCTGGACTGTTCACCACTCGATAAGTCCACCCTTGGCGGTCTAAAAAAGCCTCCAAGGCTGGGAGCCCTGGAGTCACTGCAACCACAGGGTTTTCTGAAGCAGCCGCCCAGCGCAGCGCATTGAACAACAAGCGCCCTTGTCCACTGGCAGCCTCGAGATCGGTGTCGCCGAAATAAAGGGTATGGCTGAAGGCAGCCACGCGACCCTGTTCGAGTCGAGAAGCGGCAACAAAAGGTTTACCCTCGGCATCAACCACAACGGGGAAAGAGGCATCGCCAAAGAGAACCAACTCACCCGGCGCTGCATCACCGTGAACAATAGCGCCTACGTTCTCACTCAAAGCCCGATGGTCTTCGGCAACGGATGCTGGCCATTGAACGGATTGCGCTTGTGACGGAATCGATAGCGCCAACGACATGAGCGCCAGCAGTGAAGATCGAGCCATGGACGAGCACCTTGATCAGTAGGCTGGACATCCAACCAGGCCCGAACCGAACTGTCGAGGGCTGACACCCATGTTGCTTCGAGAGAACGACGTCGGGGAGCCCAAAAGATGACGAACGACTCAGACAAAATGCTGCCTTACCTTGGTCGTGATTCCCCTTGCCTACCGCTCGGTAGGCGTATACTGACCGATCGGTAGGCTAGCAGGGAGATCCGGCGATGTCGGCAAATCAACCACGGACAGATGGTCGAAAACGTATTCTTCGCAAAGCGACCGAACTCTTCGCTCAAGGGGGGTATGAGGGAACGAGTCTAAGTCAGATCGCCGAGGCAGCGGGGATGAAGAAGCCCTCCCTGCTGTATCATTTCGACTCGAAGGAGTCGCTTCGCCAAGAAGTTTTAAGTGTATTTTTTGCCCATTGGAGAAGTCTGTTGCCCTCGGTTCTCGCGCAAACCCGCAGCGGCGAAGACCGATTCGCTGTCCTGATGGATGCCTGCTTCCAGTTTCTGACCGAGGACCCGAACCGTGCCCGTCTCTTTATTCGGGAGACCATGGATAACCCGAAGGACTTCTGTACCGAGATGACCGAGCAATTGACCCCGTGGCTCACTCTGGTTTCCCAAGCCATTGAAGAGGGACAACGCAGTGGAGTGGTTCGCCAGGATGTGCATGCGGAATCCTTCGTTCTGCATATGGTTCGGCTTGCCATGACCCACTTTGCCATGACCGGTGTGACCGGCGCCTTCATGCCCACAACTAAAAATTGTGGCGCTCGTAGCCTGCAAGAACTTCTGCGGATCGGCCAGACCGCCCTTTTCGCCCCCCAACAGGAGCGCCCTGATCATGGCTAACTTCCTAACCGACAATGAAGACCTACGATTTTATGTGGAACGAGCAGTGGACTGGGAACGCCTGGCAAAGCACGCCCATATGGGTCGGCCTGTCGATCTAAAAAGCACGGTCCAAAACTACCGAGACATTCTCGATTTAGTGGGACAGTTCTCAGCCGAAGAGATCGCACCCTTCGGCCGAGATGTCGATGAACAGACTGCGGTTTTGGAAGAGGGCGAAGTGAACGTTCCACCCCGTATCGCTGCCATTTTCGATCGTATGAAGGAACTTGAACTTCATGGGCTTTGCCTCCCTGAAGAAGTGGGCGGTTTAAACTGCCCGATGATGGTCTATGTGCTTGCGGGTGAGATGATCGCTCGCAGTGAAGTCAGCGTGATGACTCACTGGGCTTTTCACGGTGGTATGGCGATGGCGATGCTCATCTATTCCATGGATGAGGGCAGTACGGAGTTTGACCTGGAGGATTTTGCCATTCGATCGACTCGTTGGCAGCCCTACATCCAAGAGATTCTTGAGGGGAAGAGTTGGGGCAGCATGGATATTACGGAAGCTCATGCTGGTAGTGACATGGCGCAGATGAGAACGCGAGCAGATCGGGACGACAACGGTCACTGGACCGTCACAGGGACGAAGATCTTTATCACGAGCGGGCACGGTCGGTTTCATTTTGTGATCGCCCGTACCGACCACCTCGATGATGAGCATACCGGCTTGCTTGGACTCTCTCTCTTCCTTGTTCCAGCCTATACTGAAAATCCTGATGGCACCCGAATCCGGCATGCAACCTTGGATCGAGTCGACGAGAAGTTGGGGCATCACGGCTCGGTCACCGTACAGATCACCTTCGATCGAAGTCCTGCGGAATTGATCGGACAGGTTGGTGATGGGTTTCGCAACATGCTGCTCATCATGAACAACGCCCGCATCAATGTGGGTTTCGAAGCCCTCGGACTCATGGAATGTGCCTATCGCATGGCAGCATCTTATGCCGCCGACCGACCCGCCATGGGTAAAACCATCGATAAGCATGAACTGATTGCCGACATGCTCGACGAAATGCGTACGGACATTCAGGGACTGAGGGCTCTCGGTGTCGAAGCAGCCTTTCATGAAGAAATGAGTCAACGATTAAAACTTCGGACCCAATCGATGTCGAAGGATGCTCCGGAATTCTTCCAACTGAACAAAGAATTCGAATTTCACAAGAGCTACAGCCGGTTAACGACCCCGCTGATCAAATTTCTGGGCGCCGAAAAGGCGGTCGAATTTGCCCGCCGGAACATGCAGATCCATGGCGGTAGCGGCTACATGTGCGAGTATGACGCCGAGAAGTTGCTGCGGGACAGTCTCGTCTTGCCCATTTATGAAGGCACCACTCAAATCCAGGCCTTGATGGCAACGAAGGATCACCTTGGCGCCATCCTTCGGGCGCCCGGTCGTTTTATGGCAAGCATGATCATGGCTTGGCTGAAAGCGTGGTTGACACCACCGTTGGGTTGCAAACGGCGACTTGCTCAGATTCGTTGGCGAGCCCTCCATGCCCAGTTTGCGTTGATCGTACGCGTTGTGATCGCAAAGTGGCGTCGTGGCACCAGCATGAAGCACTGGGATCCTAAATCCGACTTTGCTCCCGCCCTGCTTCAGGCGGAAAATCTCTCAGCCATTTTGGTGGATCGAGTCATCCTTGATCTCCTCGCTCGACAAGCTCAAGATTTCCCGGACCGCCAAGACGTGTTGGAACGATACCTGGAGCGAGCCGAGCCCCGAAGTCGCTATTTGCACGAAAAGATACGTCGTGGTGGGCGCCGTCTTCTCGATCAGTTGACGGAACAGCAGGCATGAGTCTTCTCCACCTCCGACATCAAGGGGCTGTCGTCGCTTCACTTCTTCGGCTCGCCAGTAGCCGTTACCGAGGCGGTCCTTTGCCCGAGGTACCAGGGGCAGTGGTAACACGAGAGCTTCCCCCCATCCCAGAGGGGCTCGTGACAGCCTATCAGAACTTCTGCGGTGGTGATCCAAATGAGGAAGCGTTACCAAGCCATTTGTTCCCCCAATGGGGATTCCCGCTCATGGTGGAAGTCCTGAAAGGAGTCGATCTTCCTCACCGCCGGATCCTAAACCAAGGCTGTACGCTAACGATGAACGGCCGCTTACCCCGAAGGTCTCCCTTGTACCTCAGCGCCCAGTTAACCAAACTCGATGCGGATGAGTACCGAGCTCGGCTCACGCAAAGACTGGCGACGGGCTTGGAAGCAGGCGACGAGAGACTCGTGGCTGAGATCCACTCCTACATCCCCCTGAAGCGACGTGAATCCGGGGGACAGAACGGGAGAAGACCGCGAACTCAGCCGAAGGGACTGAAGGAAGTCGGCCGGTTTCAAGCACCCCGTGGATCGGGGTTCCGCTACGCCTGTCTGACCGGCGACTTTAACCCGATTCATTGGCTCTCTCCAGCGGCTCGAATTGCTGGATTCCGCGCACCTATTCTCCATGGCTTTGCCACCATGGCACTGACTCAGAACTGCATCGAACGAGAACTAGGCCAGCCCCTAAAGCGCTTGGATGTGCGCTTTACGCGCCCCTTCGTCATGCCCGGTGAAGCTCGGATATTCCGGAATGACCGTGGTGAGATCCACGTGCTCGACACCGAAGATCAACTTGTGATGGCGGGCGCGGCGTTGCTCACCAGTCCATCAGACTCGACGACGGCGGCGCCCGAGGAGCATGACAGTCATCAAAGCCCAGAGGGTTAAACCGGTGTGGCTCTGACAGCCGAGCATGGGAATAACCGGATCTGGTTGGAGCCGGACCGCATCAACGCAATAGTTGAGTTGAGGGTCGCAGCCAAAGCCGCTTGGGCAATCTGTATCCAGGGAGCAAGCCGAACTGCAGGTGCCCTCGTCACCGCAGATTAAACTGCGACAGGGTGGCGTATCATCACCGCAGAACTCACCGAACTCGAGGTCGACAAATTCACAAACCTCATTGGTCGAATCGCAACGATAGCCTTCCGGACACGGAGCGTCCCGGTTGCACATTCTCGTGCAGTAGCCTCGAGAGTGGCAAACGCCTGGCTCGCAGTCTGCCCGCTCCTCGCAGCGACCGCCCACGGGACCATGATAGTCGGGATGAGTCGGCCATCCCATCGCCCAGTTCGGTCGGTCGAGTCCGGCTCGATCTGCGGCCCGAATCGACTCATCAATCATCCAGTCAGCCCAGGGTTCGACCCCTGCATACACGGGGCGTGTGCAGTTGGGACCGCCTCGGGATGCAACCCCGACGACTCGCCCCCACTCGTCCACAGCGGGGCCGCCAGAGTCGCCCGAACAGACGCCTGTCTGCCCTGCCCATTCGGACGCGGTCGCCGTCCAGATCGGACATTCCCGGCCGACGCACTGGACCTCGAGGTTGTCGATACGACGACGAGTACCGCTACCGTTCCCCTGACCATCGGTCGCTCCGTAACCAATGGCATGATAGACCTCGCCCGCTTGAAGGGGCTCATCAATGCGAGGCAATCGAGGCACTGCTTCTCGTCGTTGAATCGGATTCTCTAAAACCAACAGCGCAATATCGTTACCACAAACCAACTGGCGGCTCTCGGGGACGAGCACTTGCTTCGCCTGGACATAATCCCTGGGGTTTCGTCCCAGACTTTCTTTTGTCGTCACGTAGATGGAGCCCGCATTGTAAACCGTACCAAAGCGGGTCACGTTGCAGTTGATTCCACCGTTACCCGCCGAATTCTCGATGGGCGCCACGCAGTGCTGCGCCGTCAGAACGACATTTGGCGAGATCAATGTCCCGCTGCATGCGCCTGAGCCCTCGAAACCGAACCGGAAGAGTCCGACCACATTGACATCCCAGGAGTCCGTATATCCTCCTCGGATCTCATGACTCGCTCGCAGTGTTTCCGCATGCAGACTTTCAAGTGGCACATCACCACACCCTGTCAAACACCCAAACACAAGTGCACTCAAACCGTAATGACGTAGCACGTTAGACTCCTAAGACGCAGCACGCTAGCTGGAGGAACGAGGGTCTGCAAAGGCCTCGCCTACGCAAATTGTCGTATAGAGATTCTCGAAACATCAGAAATCAAAGCTGTATTCCACGTTGAAGAGCGTCTCATCCTCAGCCACGTAACTGCCGGTCGCATCATCCAACTGCCATCGTCGACTCCAACGGGCCACTGCATAGATATCTGCAATGATTTGGTAACGCCCCTCCACCGCCGCCAGCGACTTCTCATCGAGAGTAAAGACGTCGTCCAAGCCTTCCACCCCACGGCGCTGGTAGTAGGCTTTGAATTTAAACGCATCCAAGGCCGGTACTTTCAGGAAGCCGCTCACATTCGGCTCCGCCCCTTGGTAATCCTCATAAATGAGTCCAAGCTGCGCTAAGCCGATGAAGTCAAAAGCCAGATCGCCATAGATACCATTGGCACCGAGCCCACCTTCTTTGTCTAGAAACAGTTGAAGTTTCGGCTTTGCTGCCGCCCCCATTTGATAACGCTCAAGTTCGTAAAACGTGGAGAAGTACTGAGGCGCATAGGAACTGCCTGGGAACCAACGATACTCCAGGCGTACCG
>MDTA01096007.1_pt1 | contig 11726 bp, 10 predicted proteins | sample 811151 | NCBI WGS metagenome assembly MDTA01 (sample SAMN05326648, study PRJNA326480) | marine metagenome | isolation source: seawater | place: Indian Ocean: South | collected 2010 | reverse complement strand
ATGTAATTGACACTATAGGAGCTGGCGACATATTTCATGCCACAAGCACATTATTATCTTTTATTAAAAAAGATTTATTTTTAAGTTTATTTATATCTCAAATATCAGGAGCATTAGCTGTAAAAATTACAGGAAATTCAGATTTTCCAAAGATACATCAAATAAGAAGGACTTTTGATTTATATGTGGATTCGATTAAATAAACATTAGAATAATATGAAAATATTGAATGAACAAAAACCTTGGTGGAAAGCTAGTAGCAATGAATTAGCATATATTAAAAATTTAAAAAATACAGTTAATGATGGTCATATAACATTTAGTAAAAATTGTATAAAAATTGAAAATTACCTAAAAAAAATTCTAAAAGTAAGATATGTAATTTTAGCCAATTCAGGAACTTCTGCTTTATTTATGGCAACTTTAGCTGCAAATTTAGAAAACAAAAAAAAAGTTTTCTGTCCGGTTATGACTTGGTCAGGAACTATAAATGGATCTCTATACTCACAAAAAAAAATTGAGTTTATTGACAACAAAAAAGGTGATGTAAATGCTGAATATAAATCTTTTATAAATAAAATTGGTAAAAACGATATATTATTTTTAACACATTTAAATGGCAAGAGCGCTTATGACAAACAACTTTACAAAATTTTGAAAAAAAAGAACTTTTTTGTTATCGAAGACGCTGCACAAGCTTTCTTAGCAAAAGATTTTAATAACAAATATCTAGGCACTCAATTTGATATTGGTTGTTTTTCACTAAGCTACACTAAAATGTGTAATATGGTATATGGCGGTTTTTGTGTTACAAATAATCTTAAATTGGCAAAATTACTTAAAACCATTAGAAATAACGGAGTAGATAACGACAAACAAATTGCAAATTCAGTAGGGGGTAATTTCAAGCCTAACGATCTTAATGCAAGTATTGGAATTGAATCTCTTAATAGTGCTTTTAGAAATAAAAAAAAATTAGTTGAAATTTACAAAACATACAAAAAATATTTAAAAAATAAAAAAATAAATATTTTAAAATACAATAACTTAAAGAAAGAATTTCCGATTTATATTGAAGTTGTTGTAGAAAATAGAAATAAATTTATAAATTTTTTAAAGAAAAAAAAAATAGGATATTCTTACTCAACAAGGAGTTTATCAAGATCAAAACATATATATTCAAAAAGATTATTTAAAAATGCAGATAAAATTGACAAAATGTTATTAAGATTGCCATCTGGACCGGGATATAATAAAAAAGATATAATTAAAATAGTTAATCAACTAAATGAGTTTTGATGCACACAGATTATCATAATAAAAGAAATTTTTATGCTAATGATCTTTTTAGCAAAAAGACTGCACTACCTTTTAGATACGTATTAATTTTGACTAATAAATGTAATCTAGCATGCAGTTTTTGCTTTCAAGAGAGAAAAAATAGAAAAGATGCAATGACTACTGATGATTGGTTAAAACTAATAAATCAATTACCGGATTATGCCCATGTAACTTTAACAGGTGGAGAGCCTTTAGTTTTTAAAGATTTCAAAAAAATTTTCCAAGAAACGAATAAGAAGTTTACAACAAATATCATATCAAACGGACTACTTTTAAATGAAGATAATATGGAACTTATATCTAGTTCCCCTAATTTTAAAGTTTTATCAATATCAATTGATGATATTGGAAATAAAGGTAGAAATGTAAAAGAGCAACATTGGGCAAGAATGGAGACAAATCTACAAATTTTAAAAAACAAAGTGAAATCTAATGGATCAAATATGTTATTAGATGCAAAAACTGTAGTCTTAGATGATAATTCAGATGATTTATTTGAGATATACAAATACCTAGTTGAAAAGTTAGAAGTTGATACTCATAGTTTTCAAATTTTAAAAGGCTCACCCGTTCAGCATGCAGATATAATGTTTCCCTATTCTGATGTTCACAACGATTACGAAGCTTACGAATACAAAAAATTTGATAAAATCTTAGAACAATTTGAGAAAGTCAGAGAATATAATTTAAAAAATAAAAGGATATCCTATATCCATCCTGAGTGGCTAAATTTAAATACTAATAAAACTATACATGAACAAAACAGCAGTATATTAAACCTTAAGGATCACGACCCGAAAAATTTTAAATTGTGCAAAGCACCCTGGGAAAGCATACATGTAAATGTTGATGGGACCGTTTTTCCCTGCCTAGCTATAAATATGGGGAATGTGAAAGAACAAAATATAAATTCCATAATAAATGGGGAAAAATTCAATAAGTTTAAGAATGATCTTATTTCCAATTCGACTTTTAAAGCATGTAATAGGTGTGGCTATTTAAAATTAAAAACCTAATACACTTAATGTTAAAAAAAATACTTATATTAGGAGTATCCAGTTTTGCCGGCTATACTTTTTTTCAGCATATAAAAAATAAGAAATTTAAAATATATGGAACATACAATAAAAAAATTAATATTGGGAGTATAGAGAAAAAAAATATAAAATTATTTAAAATTGATTTGAATATAAATAAAAATAACTTAACAAAGTTAACAAAAAAAATTAAACCTGACTATATTGTTGATTTTGCATCCATATGCATGGTGAACGAAAGCTGGATTAATCCAACAAAATATTATAATATAAATTTCTTTTCAAAAATTGATTTCATTGAATATTTAAAAAAAAGTAATTTCTTAAAAAAGTTTATTTATATCTCGACACCAGAAGTATTTGGAAATACTAGAAAAAAATTGAATGAAAAATACGCATATTTTAAGCCATCTACACCATACGCATCATCAAAACTTGTTATGGAAAAATTTATCTCTAGCTACAATCCTAGTAAAAAATTTTTTATTGCAAGGTTCAGCAACTTCTATGGTAAATTTCAACCAAACTATAGGCTTATTCCTAAAACAATATTATCAATAATAAAAAAAAAAAAAATCTTAATACATGGAGATGGTTCATCAAAAAGAAATTATATATATTCCGAAGATTTTTCTGAAGGTATATTAAAAATTTTAACCTGTAAAAATAATAGTCAGGTATATCACTTTGCAGGAACTAAATTATATTCGGTGCAGGATATTGTGAAAAAAATTTCAAAAATTATGAAAGTAGATTATAAAAAAATAGTTAAATTCACTGTTGATAGAAAAGGAAAAGATCAGGTTTATAGCCTAAATTGCTCAAAAACTATGAGGCAACTTGGTTGGAGTCCTAAAGTCAATTTAGACGCAGGCATTAAAAAGATAATTAAATATATTGAAAATAATAAAATTTTAGTAGATAAACGCCCAAATAATTTTGTACTAGATTAAAAATGATTAAAAATTTTTTACCCAAACAATATATACAATCAAGTAAACTCGATCTAAATCATAGTTATCTTGTTGAACAGTTTTCAGATTATACTAAAATATTTAAAAAATTAGAAAAAGTGGTAACAAAAGGAGATTATACATTAGGTAATGAGGTAAACAGATTTGAAAAAAATATAAAAAAATTAATGGGTTCTAAATATGCAATATCAGTTGGGAATGGAACTGATGCATTATACTTAGTTCTTAAAAGCTTAAACATAGGTAAAGGAGATGAAGTAATTACTACTCCTTTTACTTTTATTGCTACAGTTGGATCGATAGTTACAGCTGGAGCAAAACCTGTTTTCGCCGATATTAAAAGTGATTATAACATTGACGAAAAAAAGATAGAAAAAAAAATTACAAAAAAAACTAAAGCAATTATGATTGTTCATTGGAGTGGCAGACCTTGTGAGCTAGACGCTATTCAAAAGATAGCAAAAAAACATAAGCTTAAAATAATTCAAGACTCATGTCATGCTATAGAATCTAGGTACAAGTCTAAACACATCGTAAATTTTGGTGACGCTTGTACATTTAGCATGCATCCTTTAAAAAATTTAAATGTTTGGGGAGATGGTGGATTTATAATCACAAATAAAAAGTCACTAGCTCAAAGGTTAATGCTTATAAGAAATCATGGTCTTAAAGATAGAAATACTTGTTTAGAATTTGCTTACAATTCAAGATTAGACACAATTCAAGCTGCTATTGCAAATTATAAAATAAAAAAAAAATTAAAAAATATAACTAAAAAGCGAATTCAGAACGCAAAGTTTTTAGATAAATTATTGTCTAATATTAAAGAGGTCAAAACTGTTAAAAGATTAAAGCATTTAAAAGAAGTGTTTCACTTATATCAAATTAACGTGTCAAAAAGAGATAAATTAATGAATTATTTAATAAAAAATGGTGTTGATGCTAAAGTACATTATCCAATACCAATTCATTTACAACCAGCTGCAAAATTTTTAAATCATAGCAAGGGAGATTTTCCTATAGCAGAGAAAGTAGCCAAGACAACAATATCGCTACCTGTTCACGAATATATTAAAATAAAAGACCTTCGCAAGATGGCTATGCATATAAGAAATTTTTACAATTAGATTAATTCTAAAATTTTTTGCTAATTTTTTTTAACCAGCTTATCGAGTGAAATCTTGGATTATCTTTAAGGTTTCCATCAATGAACTTTTGTTTAAGATCGAAAATTGCATTTTCAACATTAAACATTGGTTTAAAGCCGAGCTTTAAAAGTTTATTTGAGCTGATTCTATAGCTTCTTAGATCCATATTTTTTTTTTTTATTATAATCTTTGCAGGTATTATTTTTTTTATTTTTAAAGCCAAATTGATAATTGAAATATTTTCAAATCCAGCATTATATATACCTGCTTTACTTTTTCCAACTTTCAAAAAAAATAAATATAAATTGACCATATCATCTATATGTATGTTAGGTCTTACTTGTTTACCACCGTTTACAATTATTTTCTTATTCTTTAAAGCAGAGAAAGTTAAGGCATTTACACTTACATCAAACCTCATTCTTTTCGAATATCCACAAACCGTTGCTGGTCTAATAATAAAAATATCAATTTGGTCCTTATAAGAAATTAATACTCTTTCTGTGACCATTTTTACTTTATTGTATAAAGATATCGGTGTTAAATCTAATTTCTCCGTTACTTTTTTTTCTTTTTTTATTCCATAAACAGATCCTGAGGAAGCATATATTAATCTTTTAATTTTATTTTTCGTGGCAAATTTTATTAATTGCATAGTCCCAAGTGCTGATGTTTCCCAGCTCAAATTTTTATCTATCTCAGCCATTGGGTCATTTGATACAGATGCTAAATGAATAATTGTATCAACTTTATTTATTTTCAATTTATTAATATCCTTAACATCCCCTTTGATTTTCTTTAAATTTTTATGTTTTGGAAGAAAATCTCCAAACCAATTTTTGTCTAAAGAGTACACAAAATACTTTTTTTTCAATAGTTGGGGTATTAATTTATTTCCTATATACCCATTACCTCCTGTCACTAAAATTTTCATTATATTAGATTACTATTATTTTTTAAAAAACTATCAGAAATATTTAAATTTATCTTGTTATATATTATGTTTGCAGCTTTTTGGTCTTGCAAAGAACCCCAAAATTTTTTGTGAAGCTTGCTTCTATATATCTCTTTCTTTGGGTTTTTATAATTTTTTAACATTTCTATTAAAGCCAAATAGATTTCTTTTTTTGTATTATCTATAACCTTTAGATTCCTGCTCCTAAAAAAATTTTTTTCATGAATGTTATAGTCTAAATTTTCTATTTCGTAAAATTTAAGTAATCTTTTTTTTCTTTTTGAATATATTTTTTTCGGTAAAAAAATTGATCCCTTTGGGTATTGATACATTTCTCTAAGCCAAAAAGGTATTGTATTAACCAATAATATTTTTTTACGCAGTGTAGCTGCGAGATTAGCTATACCTGTTGCTGAAGCTACAAAAAATTCACAGTTTTTTAATAAATACACATCTTTATAATCATTACTTAATTTATTTGTGTAATCTAAATAGTTTTCACTTTTAAATTCAAACTTCCTCTTAACTATTCTTCCTAACCTAACAGATTTGATATTTTTTTTATTTAAATATTGAATTGAGGTTCTATAATTTTCAAAATCATAATCTCTAAACGCGTGTTCATTTCCATCACCTCCATGTAATTTGAGATAGGCATTGTCCCTGTTGTGAAAACAAACATAAGGTTGTGAAATTTTTTCATCCGACATTTTAATTGGATTCAATTTGAACTTACTTTTTTTAAGAATAAAAGTACTATAGTTTGGATAAAGTTCATCCCATTTTATTAACATTTTATCGTGAGGTAAAAACTCTTTTAAAAAAAAATAACCATAAAAACCGATTTTATTAAAAAATATATTTTTATTTTTATTCCATATTTTCAATACAAATTTATTTGATACTTTTCGTGTAACTCCAAAAAAAGCTATCTCATTAACTTTCCGGGTACATAAATATACATCTATATTATGACATAAGTGCCCTATACGATTTGAATAAATTAAACCAAATCTTATGTTTAAAAATATTCTTGTAAACTTAAAAAAAACAAACACCAATAGACCAATTGTAATTGTTATAATATATTTTAAGTAATTGATAATTTTTTCCATTGATAATGATTTATAGTGCATATTTCCTAAGACTTAAAATGTCTAGACTAAAATTATCAAATTCTATAAAAAATTATAAAAGTATTTTGAAAATTAGGTTATAATATTAAATTTCTTGTAAAGTAAATTATAATTAATATTTATGAAAAAATTGATAATGACTGGGATTTTATTTTCTCTAGCCTTTTATTTATTTTTTGCATTCTATTTGATTCCTTATTTCGAGAGGAGAAATATCACTTCAATTTATACATTCGCTTGTAAACTTGAAAAAGAGATAAGAATTGAAAATAAAAAGTTTGCATTGATTGAAGATAAAACTAAATGGATACAAAAGAAATGCTTTGATTTTTTCAGTGAACCATATCCAGATATTAAAAAAATTAATAAAATTGAAGAAAAGATAGTAAAGTCTAATGTAAATTTGTTAAATACTAAATCAAATAAATATTCGAATAATTCTTGGACAAGAAGCCACGGTAACAACTTTTCTGATAAATTTGTTGATATCAAAATAATCAATAAGGATAATTTACAAAATCTAAAAGAGAAATGGTCATTTGATCTAGGAACTGTTTCAAAAAAAAAAAATATAGAGACAAATCCAATATATTTTAATAACAAAATAATTCTAACTGATATAAATAATAATCTTATTGCTTTAGATCCACTTAGCGGAAAATTAATTTGGGAAAAAAAACTACACGCACCTGTTGCCAGAAGAGGTTTAACAGGAGATCAGAACAAGGTTACAATTTTTGTTCCTTTTGGAAAAGGAGTAGTGGCAATAGACTCTAATACTGGCAAAGTAGACAAAAATTTTGGGATTGATGGCTACTTTGGTTTTGCCGCAAGTTTAGTCCCCCCGATTGTAACAAAAAATCAAATTTTTTTTAGTGATGTTAATTCAAATGTATGGTCATTCAATAAAAACTCTGGAAAGAAAATTTGGAAAATATCAACTAAAAAAAAACATAATTTTAACGGAGCTGTTAACTGGGGTGGCATATCATATGATCCTATAAGAAATTTGCTTTACGTCACAACAGGAAATCCTCGCGGATACTTTGATTATATCGGCACAAATAGAAGTGGGGAAAATCTATATTCAAACTCCTTAATAGCAATTAATGGAAAAAACGGAAAAATAAAATGGTTTTTTAATGACATAAAACACGATGTTTGGGATCTAGATATTTCGTTTCCTCCAATATTATCTAGTGTAAATTATAAGGGTAAACCTATAGATATAGTTTCATTAGTTTCAAAATCAGGAAATATATTAACTTTTGAAAGAGAGTTCGGGTATCGACTATTTGACTATAAAAAAATGAATACTCCCAGCTCTTTAATTAAAAATGAAAATATGCCAAATTTTCAAAATATAGTAATTAAACCTGAGAATATTTTAAATCATTCTATTTCCAAAAATGATCTATCGGTGGTAAATAAAAAAATTCAACAAAATGTTTATAAACAATTTATTGAAGGTGAAAGTTCTTTTTTTAGACCCCCAGAAATTCACAAAGAAATATTTTTTAATGGTATTAGTGGCGGCGGACAATGGCCAGGTGGATCAATTAATTCAAAAGGAGTATTATTCGCCCATGTTAATTTAATACCATGGGCATTAAGTATTCAAACAAAAATTTTAAATAAGGATTTAATTTTAAAAAATAACGAAAATTTGAATAAATTATATTTATCTAATTGTTCTTCATGTCATGGAGTAAATTCTGACAAAGTAAAGATTGGAAATTTTGACAATAAATTTGTCTTAATGAATAGTCTGCTTGGTATTACAAAGACTAAATACAAAACCAAAAATCAATTAATTCAAATTATAGAAAATAAACATCCAAAATATGATTTTGTAAATAAAGAAAAAATTGCTGAATATTTGTTTCTAAACGATATATTTCAATTAAATAATGAAAATATTTATTTAGAACCAAATCTAAGAATTTTTAAAGATCAGTATGAGAATTTTGCTACCAGGGGGCCTTGGGGATATTTAATTGCAGTAGATCTATCAAAACAAGAAATAATTTGGAAAATTCCATCAGGCTATGTTGATATAATGTCCGACGACAAAAATTCTATACAAGTAGCTGGAAGCCCAAATTGGGGTGGATTATTAACTACTAGCACTGGTTTAGTTATATCATCAGGCGGATACGATAATCAAATAAATTTTTATGATCAAATAAATGGGAATTTGCTCCATAGTTTAGAATTAAAAGGCATGGCATCTGCACCACCAACCTCTTTTAAAATTAACAATGAGCAATTCTTATCAGTAGTAGTTACAGGCGGTGGACAAAGATCATCGCAAAAATTAAAAAAAATTATTACCTTTAGTTTGAAAAATTGATGAAAAAAATTGCAATGTTAGATCGCGATGGAGTTATCAATAAAGATAGAGGATATGTTGGATTTAAAAAAGATTTTGTATGGATGCCGGGAGTAAAAAAAACAATTAAATCTTTAAAAGAAAATGGCTTTTTAGTAATTGTAGTTAGTAATCAGTCTGGTGTTGCTAGAAATTATTTTAAATATAGAGATGTCATACTTTTACATAAGTATATCCAAAATGAGTTAAAAAAATTTGGAACAAAAATTGACGCATTTTATTTTTCACCTTATCATATTGATGGCAGTATTAAGAGATATACAAAAAAAGATGCAACAAGAAAACCTGGAATAGGAATGTTTTTAAAAATAAAAAAAAAATTTAAAGTCGATAAAAAAAATAGTTTTATGATAGGAGATAAAAAAACCGATATGATTTTTGCAAAAAAATGTGGAGTTAAAGGTTATTATTTTAAAGGTAAAAACCTTTTAGAATTTACAAAAAAAAAAAAATTAATTTAGCTTTTTACAAATATCGTAAAATTTTTCTGCAACAAACGACCATTCATATCTTTTTAATAATTTATAATTATTTGCTAAATATTTTTTTTTAATTTGTTTTTTAAAGTAAATATTAATTATATTTTTTTGAAGATCAGTAATATTTTTTTTTTTAAAAAGAAAAATTTTAAAAGCTCTACTTTTTTCTTTAAATGTCTGAGTATCAGAGCAAATAATAGGTTTTTTAAAACCTATACCCTCCTTAATAAGTAAACATGAGCTTTCCTCTAGGGAAGGTATAATTACTCCGGTTGATCTTTTATATACAGAAGCCAATTCATCATTAGATAGGTTTCCAACATATTTAACATTAGATAACTTGTTAACATTTATAAAGTTATCAACTTTTTTAAATGAATTTTTTTTAAGACCACAAAATATCATGTTCACGTTTAATTTTTTCTTTTTAAGATTGTTTATAGCTCTTAATAAAAATAAATGATTTTTATGAGGCCAAAATGCTGCTGGATAAAATAGGTATTTACTTGGCAAATTTAAATGACTAATCTCTCTTTTTTTTTTATTTGTTGCGAAAAGATCTAAATCTACTCCTTCCTCAATAACAGAAATTTTTTCTTTTTTAATATTAAGATACTTTTTGCATTGTCTTCCAAGATACAAAGAACTAACAATGAGTTTCGTGCAATTATCTGCACTCAATTTTCTTGTGAGAAGTCTTTCAGAGAGTTGTATTTTAGAAAAATTTTCCGGAAGATATTCATGCTGAATATCATGAATACACAATAAGGTATTTATATTTAAATTATATTGATTAAGAATAACATTTGGGCATATTAAAATATCGGAATTATTTTCAATTAGATTTTTAAAGTCAAGAAAGAATAAATTTTTAAAAAACTTATATATTTTTTGTAAGTTGAAAATTTTAAAAGAATTAAAAAAAATTACTGAATGCAGAATAACTTTTTTTATTTTATAAAAATTGTTTTTATATATTATTATCTTTACATTTTTCGACTTAAACTTTTTTTTAGCATATGCATAATATTTTTGATTTACGTATATTTGAATTTTAATATTTTTTTTATTTTAATTAATCCTTTTGCTAAATTTTCTGAGTAAACATTTATACCCTGATTTGTTCCAGGCATTAGATCAAATAGTTCAATACCGACTCTCATAAGATTTAACTAATTAATCTGCTTAATCTCTCCATTTTCAATGCTAAATATTTTATTACAATTAATTAATGCTGATTTTCTGTGAGCAACTATAATACTAGTTTTGTTATCAAATAAACCTTTAATTGACTCCATAACTCTTTCTTCAGTATTTTCGTCTAAAGATGAGGTGGCCTCATCTAAAATTAATATTTCAGGATTAAAATACAATGCTCTTGCAATTGCTATTCTTTGTTTTTCACCACCAGAAAGTTTATTTCCTTGGCTTCCTACATGTTCATTTACACCATTTGGTAAATTATCAATTAGCTTTTTGAGTTTAGTTTGTTCTATTACTTCTAATAATTTTTTTTGATCTATATTTTCTCTTACTTCTCCAAAAGCGATGTTATTTGCTATAGTATCGTCACTTAAATATACATTTTGCGGGACATAACCAATAAGGTTTTGCCAAGATCTATAATTATTTTTGATGTCGACTTGATCCACTAAAATCTCACCATGGTCAGGTTTAAGTAATCCAATAATTAAATCAATAAGTGTACTCTTTCCTTGTCCACTCTCACCCATGATTCCGATACAATCATTCTTTTTAATTTCTAAATTAATATTGTTTATTTGACTATTCTTTGATCCATCATATTTAAATGATAAATTTTTAAATTTAATATTTTTATTAAAAATTGCTTTATCGAATTTGTTATTTTGAAAATTTGTATGTTCTAAAGAGAATTCTTTTTTTAATAATTCATAAGCCGATTTGGAATAAGTTAAACTCTGAATAGATCTCAATAGTTTAGATAATATAGGTAAAATTCTAAAACTAGCAAAAACAATAATACCCAAATAACTTAAAGCAAAATTAATTTCATCTGATTTAAAAAAAATTAAGATACAAAGCATTATAGCTATCATTAAAATAAATTCTAAAAACATTCTTGGTAATATTTGAAAAAAATCATAATTTCTTAAAGCCTGAAAAGTTTTTTTACTTGCTGTATAAAATTTATTTGTAACCCAATTTTCTTTGTTGTAAATCTTGATTTCTTTTATGCTAAACAAACCTTGATTTAAAAATTTTAATCTTAATCCCTCAAAATT
>MDTA01100093.1_pt1 | contig 11727 bp, 14 predicted proteins | sample 811151 | NCBI WGS metagenome assembly MDTA01 (sample SAMN05326648, study PRJNA326480) | marine metagenome | isolation source: seawater | place: Indian Ocean: South | collected 2010 | reverse complement strand
TGGGTAAATTTTATCTTCATGACCAGTTTTTCTTCCTAAGATGCTTCTTAATCTTAAGATTATAAACCCAGCTATCATAGCCAATAAAATAATATCTATATATCCAAAATTACTACTCATTATTTGCTAAATATACATTAATAATATATTTTTGTATCAGACAAATGAACACAATACTAATATCAATTATAGCCCTACCAATAATAGAAATACTCCTCTTTATTAAAATCGGGCAAAATATAGGAGCCATAAATACTGTTTTATTAATAATATTTACTGCAGTGGTTGGGGTTTATTTTGCCAGAATTCAAGGTATTAGAACTTTAAAATCAGGATTTATCAATCTTTACCAAAATAAACTTCCAGTTTATGAATTGTTTTCTGGAGCATCTATAGCTATTGCGGCTATATTTCTGATAATTCCGGGTTTCTTCACTGATACTGTTGGGTTTCTACTACTAATTCCTACAACTAGAAAATTATTACTTTCATCACTTTTAAAAAAGAAACAAGGTCAAAAAAGTGGTGCGGACAAAATTATTGAAGCTGAAATAATAGACGAGAAAAAGGATGAATTATAAAATAGTTGCTAAATATATTAAAACACTCAAATTTAATATTACACAACCAGACAAATTTTTTTCACTTACAAAAGATATTTCAAATTATAAATTTAAAATTGATATTAAGAGTAATAGGTTTAAAGATAACATAATTGAAATCCAAACTACACTAGCTCTAGAACCTAAGACTGAAATGCTTGAAAAAATTGATGCACTTGTCACTTTTTCAACTTTAGTTGAGCTTGATAAAGATCTTAATGATAAAAAAAAATTAGAAGAAATAATATTAATTGATGTTCCCAGCCAAACTTACCCAGACCTTAGAAAAATTTTTATTTATATCTTCGAAAATTCAGGTTTTAGAGAAATTAAAATTGATCCTAATGTTGATTTTAAGAAGTTGTATTTATCTAGAAAAAATTAAAAATAGTTTTTTTTTAATTCTGTTTTTAAAAAAGTACTGTGTTTTTTTAATTCTTCTTCAGTTAAATTTACTATTTTTTTTGAGTAATTCATTACCTGAATTTTATTACCTTTTTTCTCAGTTTCAGAACCAAAGGATAATTTAGGTTCTTTGGCATCTAAAAGATTAATATAAACTTCTCTTAACAAGTTACAATCAAGAACAGCATTATGTTTGATCCTTGCAGATAAATCTATATTAAATCTTCTGCAAAGTGCATCCAAGGAATTCGATGTTCCTGGAAATTTGCTTCTGGCTAATTCTAAGGTATCAATTATCTTATTTTTAGAAATAATATTTTTTTTTAACATTCTTAATTCATGATTAATAAAGGGTATATCAAACGATGCATTATGAATTATTAAGTAGTAATTTTTTATAAAACTCAGAAGTTCCTCTGCGATTTCATGAAATTTAGGTTTATCTTTTAAGAACTCGGTTGAAAATCCATGAATTTTGAATGCTTCATCTGGAACATTACGATCTAGATTTAAAATTTTATGAAAAATTTTTTTTGTTGGGATAAGTTCATTAGTTTCTATACATGCTATTTCAACGATCCTATGGTTTTCTTTAAAAGAGAGGCCAGTTGTCTCTATGTCTAAAAAAATTTCTGTCATTAAACCAATATATCATTTACCTTTTTTTTTAATAACTTTTTTGATTTGTTATTAACAATTAGATAATCACAATATTTTGCTTTTTTTCTTGGTGAGACTTGATTTTTATCCAAAAGTAAAAACATTTCTTTTTGACCACCATTTTTTAAATAACGTCTCAGTCTATTTTTTCTCGGAGCTACTACTAAGATTATAAAATCAAAAAAATCCATTAATCTGCTCTCAATTAAGAGAGGTATTTCAAAAATAAGAGTCTTTTTTTTTGAATTTTTTTTATAAAATTCTCTCATTTTTTTTCTTACTAAAGGATGAATTATTAAGCTTAACTCCTTTAAAGATATTTCCTTTTTTAAAATTTTTGATTTTACCTCTGCTTTTAAATCTTTTTTTGTCACTTTAAATTTTCTTTTTATTTTTTTTTTAAAATTAGGATCAGAGTACAAATTCTTTACGACTTGATCGGCACTAAAAAGTAGTTTTTTATTTTTTGACAATATTTTTGCCACGGATGATTTTCCTGAAGATAATGAGCCTGTAATACCAATTTTCATTTATCTAGTTTTGACTCCAACAATTTTAGTAAATCATCATCAACTTCTGGGTTGATTTTATTCCAAAGAAAAAAGGATTTTTGCCCCTGATATATTAACATATTTAATCCGTTGAAAGATTTAATTTTGTTCGATTTGAAATATTTTAACATTTTCGTTTGTGCGGGATTATATATTGTATCAATAAAGATCATTTTTTTTTTAAAGTTACTAAAATCATTATCAAACTCATCGCTAGATTTTAACCCTAAACTCGTGGCGTTAATTAAAATATCAAATTTGTTAAGTTCAATTGAAATATCACTCCACTTGATAATATTTATTGTCTTAAATTTTTTTTTAAGAAACAAAGATTTTTCGTGAGTTCTGTTCGTTAAAGAAATATCTAAAATATTTGATTTTAACAATGCTAATATGATTGAAGGCGCAACACCTCCAGCTCCCAGTATTAAAACTTTTTTCGACTTTTTTTCTAGGTTAGGTATCGATTTTAAAAAAGCTGCTTGAAAACCAAAAACATCAGTGTTCTCTCCTATTAAATTGTCGTCTTTATCAAGCATAACTGTGTTTACTGAATGAGTGTCGTTTGCGTCATTAATTGTTCTTGTTAAAAATGGTATTACAGATTTTTTATAAGGCAAAGTAACATTAATTCCTTTAATTTCTTTATCTTTAACTTTACCTATTACTTTTTCTATTTCATTTTCATTAATGTTCAAAGGTTGATACTCTGCATTAATATTATATTTGTTAAACCAATAATTATGCATAATTGGCGACAATGAGTGTGATACTGGGTTGCCGATTAACGCAAATTTTGTTTTTTTCATATCTTATATTTACTAATGTAGTCTTTTATATGCTTTATTGGCAGACCCATTATAGAATCTTTATCTCCTTTTATATACTCAAATAAATTTAGACCATCTGCCTCTATTTGATATACGCCGTAAGCCAAGAGAGTTTCTGTTTTGATTCTGCTAAGATAGCTCTTTAATTCATCCTCTGAGAGTTTTTTCATTTTTAACTCTGATTTGTCAGTGTAATTCCAAATCATAGAGCCGTTTTTAGAAATACATACTGAGCTAATCAAATAATGTTTTTTTCCATTCAAAGTTTTTAAAATAGTTAATGCTTCCTCTCTTGAGTTTGGCTTGTTAATCAAATTTAAATCAAGCGATACTACACTGTCTGCTCCTAACACGAGTTCATTTGGAAATTTTGTACTAACTTTTACAGATTTAAGTTCTGCAAGATTTTTAGAAATTATTTCAGGGTCGGCTCCTTTCTCCAAAAGCGACTCCTTAACTTGATCTTCATCAATATTTGAAGGGGAGACAATTGCAGGAATTTTATATTTATCTAGTATGTTTTTACGAACACCGCTCTTAGAGGCTAAAATAATTTTCATTTATTTTTTCTTATTTCCATAATTTTTATTATTGAAGCTGCAGTTTCTTCAACAGACTTTCGTGTTACATCGATTGTGGGCCAATTATATCTTTTAAATAAATTTTTGGAGTCATCTACTTCTTTTTTTATAGAACTAATATCGGTATAACTGGATGACCTGTTTTCTTGCATTAAAGCTACTCGATTACGTCTGATATCTGAAAGTCTTTCTGGATCGGCAAACAAACCGATTATACAAGATTTAATATTATCTGTTTTTAAAGCATTGGGTATATCTTGGTTTGGGACAAGAGGTATATTGGTGGTTTTAAACCCCCTATTAGCTAAATAAATTGAGGTTGGAGTTTTGCTGGTCCTGCTAACACCTAATAAAATTATATCAGATTTCAAAAGGTCTTCTGTTTTTTTACCGTCGTCGTGTGACATTGTAAATTGTATTGCCTCAATTCTTTTGTAGTAGTCTTCATCCAAAACATGCTGTGCGCTGGGTTTGTGAATGGCTTTTTGATTAAGTAACTTTGAAAAGGCCAGTATTAAGCTTCCCAATACACCGAAACAGGGTATGTTTGACTCTTCACTCTTCTTTGATAAATATTTTGCAAGTTTTGTCTCTACTATTGTGTAGAGAATTATTGGGTTGCTTCCTTTTATCCCGTAATTGATTATTTTATCAACTTGTTGTTGTGTTCTTACAAAAAAGAATTCTTTTTTCTGATATTCAAAGTTCTTAAACTGGGACTGCAATGACAAAAATATCCTATCTAAAGTTTCACCAGTTGAGTCCGAGATTAAGTATACGTTGTATTGTTCGTTCATATGTTTGTTAATAATAATTGAATAACTTTGTTTTATATTTAATAAGACATAATTGAAAAAATTTACCCACAATTATTAACATATTAAATACATTTTGTTCTATGTTAATTATTTTATACCTAAAAATTAAAAACTGTGAGTATTATTCTTTAATTATTTCAAATTAGAGCAACTTTTTACAAGTTGGTGGGTATAAAATGTTTAAAACTAGGTATAATTAATTATATCCGTAACTAACATGACCTATTACAATTACTATCTATATAAATATATTATTTAATATATGAGTAAACTGTTAAATTGTTTAATAAATAAGGATGGTTCGAATATACCTGTTTGGTTTATGAGACAAGCAGGAAGATATTTACCTGAGTTCAGAGATTTAAGATCTAAAAATCCTGATTTTTTAAAACTCTGTTTTAATAGTGATTTAGCCTCAGAAATTACACTACAACCGATGAAAAGATTTAATTTAGATGCTGCAATTATTTTCTCTGATATTTTAGTCATTCCACATGCTTTAGGTCAGTCAATTGAATTTAAGGAAAAGGGAGGACCTTATTGTAAAAACTTTAATATTGATAAATTTCTTGAAATTAAAGATAAGGATTTCTTATCCGCTTTAGAACCTGTCTATAGGGCGATAAGGAAAACTAAAAATAAACTTCAAAAAGATAAATCATTGATAGCATTCATTGGAGCTCCATGGACAATCACAATGTATTTATTTAACTTAAAAAACCAAGTTAACTCTAAAAATAAAATTGAAATTAATAACAAAGATCAAATCAAATTAATTTTTCAAAAATTAGATAAATTCCTTAAACTACACATTATTAATCAAATTGAAGCTGGAGCTGACGTTGTTCAAATATTTGATTCTTGGGCCGGTTTGATCAATGAAATTGATTTAAACGAATACTGTTATCAGCCAAACAAAAGCTTGGTAAATTTTTGTACTAATAATAAAATACCCACAATTAGCTTTCCTAAAGGTTTGAAAAATAATTATACGAAGTTTATCGAGATTGTGAAGCCAACCGCAATAAATATAGATCCTGAAATTGATCCAATGTGGGCTAAAAAAAATTTGAAAAATGTTTGTATTCAAGGAGGAATGAATCCTGAAACTCTTTTGAAAGATTAGAAGGCAGCTCTACTGGAAGTGGAAAAATATCTAGACATTTTTAAAAATACACCCTACATATTTAATTTGGGTCATGGCATCTTGCCTGCAACAAGCCCAGAGATTGTTAAAAAAATTGTAGAGAGAATAAAATTAAGGGGAAAATGAACAAAGATCATCCAAAAATTAATTTTGGTAAAACAGGAGTTCTTCTCGTAAATCTAGGGACACCAGACTCCACAAAGTGGTTGGATATTAGAAAATATTTGAAAGAGTTTTTATCAGATAAAAGAGTTATTGAAGTAAACCCCTGGATTTGGAAAATAATCTTAAACTTATTTATTTTAAATTTTCGCCCTTCTAAAACTGCTAAAGCTTACAAAGAAATCTGGATGAAGGAAGAAGACATGTCTCCTCTTAGATATTTCACAATAATGCAAACAAAAAAATTATTGGACAAAATAAGTGCTAAAAATTTAATCGTCGACTATGCAATGCGATATGGGAATCCTAGTATTAAAAATAAAATAAACAAACTTAAAGAAGCTGGTTGTGAAAAACTCATAATACTACCTCTGTACCCTCAATATGCTGCCGCAACAACTGCCACAGTCTGTGATGAAGTGTATAGAACGCTCATGAGTATGCGATGGCAACCTAGTTTACAAATAATACCGCATTATGAGTCGGAGCCGCTTTACATAAAGGCTCTTGTTAATAGCTTAAATTTAAAAATTTCCAAATTACACTGGAAACCTGATTTAGTACTGGCCTCTTATCACGGGATTCCCCAAAAATATTTTGACAAGGGGGATCCTTATCATTGCTATTGTCACAAAACATCAAGATTACTCTCTGAAGAATTCAAAACCACAGAAATTAAAACGACTTTTCAATCAAGGTTCGGTCCAGAAAAATGGCTACAGCCTTATACCGATGAAACTTTAGAAACTTTACCTAAAGAAGGAAAAAAAAATATTTTAGTTATTTGTCCAGGCTTTTCTTCTGATTGTGTTGAAACACTTGAAGAAATATCTATACAAGGCAAAGAAAGCTTTCTAAAAGCAGGCGGAGAAAATTTTGATGTTGTTCCTTGTTTAAATGACAACGATGATCACATAAAATTACTTGAAGAATTGACTAAAAAATTTTTATAAATTATGAACGCATACTTAACTTTCAAAGCCCTTCATTTAATTGCAGTAATTTCTTGGATGGCTGGATTATTGTACTTGCCAAGAATATTTGTATATCACGCGGAAACAAACGACAATAATGCTCAATCCGAAACTTTTAAATTGATGGAAAGAAGACTTTATTTTTATATTATGAACCCAGCAATGATTTTATCGTGGGTTTTTGGAATCCTTTTAATACATTCGCAAGGTCTAATTAGCCTAAGTTTGTTGTGGATGAAAATAAAAATTGGATTAGTTTTAATTTTAACAGCATATCATTTTTATCTTCTTATCTTCTTAAAAGATTTTCAGTATAATAATAATACTAAAAGTTCTAAATTTTTTAGGATTATCAACGAAGTACCTACAATATTGTTAATTATCATCATTTTTGTAGTTGTTTTTAAACCATTATAATACTTGAAATTTTGTTAAAAAAGCCTATATTAAAGTTACTTACCTCACAAAATCAATCTAATGAACTTACAAGAACTAAAAAAACAAAGCCCAGCTGATTTAATAGCGCAAGCAGAAAAACTTGGTATTGAAAATCCTAGCACACTTAGAAAACAAGAAATTTTATTTGCGATATTAAAAAAGCTAGCGGAAAAAAATGAACAAATAAGTGCCTCAGGTGTCCTGGAGGTTCTACAAGATGGTTTCGGCTTTTTAAGAGCAATCGAGTCAAATTATTTGCCTGGACCAGATGATATTTATGTAAGCCCAAGTCAAATAAGAAGGTTTGGATTGAGAACAGGCGATACAGTAGAAGGGGAAGTGAGAGCGCCAAAAGATGCAGAAAGATATTTTGCTTTACTTAAGGTGAACAAAATTAATTTTGATGAGCCAGAGAAAGGAAGAAATAAAATTGCATTTGATAACTTAACACCATTGTACCCAAATAAAAGAATCAAACTTGAAGTTGAAAGCACAAAAGTTGAAAAAAAACCAGACAATACAGCTAGACTAATTGACTTAGTAAGTCCAATAGGCAAGGGTCAAAGGTCCCTCATAGTATCTCCGCCTAGAGCAGGTAAGACTATAATTTTACAGAACATTGCTCAATCTATTACAGCAAATCATCCAGAAATTTACCTAATGGTGCTACTTATTGATGAAAGACCTGAGGAAGTTACAGACATGCAAAGATCAGTTAAAGGTGAAGTAGTATCATCCACCTTCGATGAACCTGCATCCAGACACGTTGCCGTTGCTGAAATGGTTATCGAAAAAGCTAAAAGGTTAGTAGAACACAAAAAAGATGTAGTTATATTATTAGACTCAATAACCAGATTAGGAAGAGCTTATAATGCGGTTGTACCTAGTTCTGGGAAGGTGTTGACCGGTGGAGTCGATGCAAACGCCTTGCAGCGACCAAAAAGATTCTTCGGGGCAGCAAGAAATGTAGAGCAAGGAGGCTCTCTCACAATAATTTCAACAGCTTTAATTGATACCGGAAGCAGAATGGATGAGGTAATTTTTGAAGAGTTTAAAGGCACTGGAAATTCGGAGCTTATCTTGGATAGAAAGGTCGCAGATAAAAGAATCTACCCTGCACTTGATGTAACAAGATCTGGTACAAGAAGAGAAGAACTATTATTTGCAAAAGACGATCTCTCAAAAATGAATGTTCTAAGAAGAATTATAAGCCCAATGGGCACAATGGACGGTATAGAATTCTTGATATCAAAGATTAAAGATACCAAAAATAATTCTGATTTTTTCAACTCGATGAACAAATCTAATTAAAGTTAGTTTGTAATCTTAATCTATTTCCTATAAAATAATTAAATGGTTGACAAATTTAATAATATTTTTTTTCTTATAGTATACTTCGCTCACTTTATTATCGTTGGAAGTTATGCATTTCAATTAGTTTTTGATACCAAAAAATTTCTTAAGGGAAGAGGAGTTGATAAGACAGCAACTTTAATTACCAGATTCGCCGGTTCATTCATGGTTGGGATTGTTTTAATGGCAATTTATATTGCTCTTATAAGACCTGGGGGTTTAGAGGCTACTTGGGCCTTCTTCAACCTAGTGTTTATTGTAAATGTCTCAATATTAGTCACGAATTTTTACTCACTGAGAATCGATAAAACAGGATTAACTAAAAAAACAAAAGATGATGGAATATATGCTCCATTAGTCTTAGTCATCATGAGCGCAATTCTTTGTTACGGCCTTGCAGATAAAATTTACGTTTAACTTTATTGTATTGTTTCACTATCACCAGAATTTTCGTAAGAATAAAATTTGATTATATTTAGTAATGTGTTCGTTTTTTCGTTCAAGCTGATAGTTTCTAGAAGTTTTTGTTTTTCTTCATTAGAAATTGGAGCAATCATCGATAAAGTATTTATTTTTTGATTTTCGTCAAGTTTTTCAAACTCTTTCCAATTTATCATAAGCCCGTTTTTCTCAAAAAATTTTTTTACTTTTTCCATAAAATTGATTTTGTCATAAGCAAGTGAAATATTTGAAGGATCCTGTATATCTTTATGAAACTTACTATAATCAACCTCAAATTCTCTGTATTTCTTTTTGTTTGTAATTTCTTTAGTGATCTCAAATCTAGTAATGCCCGTTAAGTTAATTAAAACTCTACCATCCGAAGTTTCTTGGTAGTCACTTATTTTTCCTAAACAACCCACTTTATAAACTAAACTATTTGCTTTCTTTGATTGCACCATCCCCATCAGTTTATCACTTCTGAAACTATCATTGACCAAATCAAGATACCTGTCTTCAAATATATTTAGCGGTAGATTTGTCTTAGGAAAATATATAACACCGCTAAGCGGGAATACTGGTATTTGCTTAGGAAATTTTTTAACCATTCGCAATTATATGTTTAAAAAATTAGGACTGTCAATTTGTAATAATATGCTAATTAATACCTCAAAAGCAGCGCCTGTTTACGCAGGCGATAGCATAGGCATTGATTATTTGAGTATGCATATTAATTTTATATAATAATATATATGCAAAAATTTTCTAAAATAACAATTCTTCTAAGTTTATTTTTTGTATTATTTTTTCCTTTAAAATCTGAGGAGATTACAGAAAATGCATCTGTTATTAAAAAAATCGAAGAACTCGGAAAATTAGTCGAACCAAAAAAATATCCCGCTGGAATGCAAAATTTATTTTTAACTGGTTGTAGCGGATTTTCATGCACTGCAGATAATTTAGCAAAAGATATGATCGCTCATTTTAATAGAAAAGGAGCTTATCTAGACAAATATCCAGGTACCCAGTTACATGCGATGGCAATGTTTGAGGTGTTCTATCAAAAAAGACTGAAAGACAATGAAGATAAGATTAATGAATTTATCAAAACGATAGAGGGAAAGAAAAAAAACGGTAAAGACATAAAGTCTTTAATCAAACTTAATGAAGCACGAAAAAAGATGAGATCAAGTTTAGGAATGGATTTGCAAATTAGTACAGAAAAGGCAATGGAAAATTATTGGACATTGGGAGATTTTCTTAATCAAGGAGAGAGTAAAAAAAATAAAATTGACAAAGAAATAAATAAAAGAAAAAAAATTGTTAAAGAGTACCGATCAATTGTAAGTAGGTTAAAAACAAGTATTTCAAAAGAAAAAGAAAAAAAATTCTACGATAAATTAACAGATAAAAAAAATAATTTAGAGATTAATTTTAAAAGAGATCCATACAAAAAATTTAACAGTGATATTTTAAAATTAAGAAAAAAAATAGCTAATTTACCTGAAGGAAAAAAAGGATTAGCAAAGAATCTTGACAAAGCAATGGAAGAAATAGACAGTTTAACAAATTATGTCATTAAAAATATTCAGAACGAAGCCTTAAATGATAAAGGTTTAAATCTTTTAAAAAATAAATTAGCTAATATTGAAAATAAATTACCAAAAGAATATTCAAACGACCTTTCAAAAGTGGATATTAAAAAAATAAGTAAAAATGCCCCAACCGTGATGCAAGAAGTAACTCAAAATATAAAAAGCAAAAAAGAAAAAGATACAATTACACTTATTGCGGATATGTCTGAATTTAATAAACGAGGTTTCAATGCATTCAAATTAAATAGAAATTTAAAACAAATGGGCTTTGAGACTATTAAATTTGAAACTATTTCCAATTTTGTAAATAATAATGAAACCATTAATGAAACTAATAATAAATCATCTGAATTAATTCAAAATAGAATAGATTTGACGAAAAAATCAATGAGCGAGCTAGGTTATAAAAATAGCGAAATTGATAAAGAAATAGAGATTATAAAATCGACCGGGATAAATTCTGAATTATCTCGAAATACTTTGACTGCAAGACAAATGATTATTTCTGGCGCAAGTGATAAAGAAATTCAAGAAGAAATAAATTCGTGGAGTAGCATTAACATTTCAAATCTTCAAAACGATGCATATCTAACGGCACTCAATGCAAGGTCAAAAGGTGTATTGGCAAAAAATATAAAAAATAAAATTCAAATTATTAATGCTGTAGAAACATACAGACAAGTTGATAAACTATTATCTAAGGTGGAAGAACAAGTGGATAAATTAAATATTCCTACTCTAGCACCTAGCGATAATGACCTTGAACAGAACGCTTTAGTTTTTGCTCAAGCAGGAGGATCCGAGTATACAAATAATTTCTTTTCTACAGGTAGCAAGGATATGTTTTACGATAAATTCTTAGCTGAGCAAAAAAATAAACAGATAGAAATTTTTCAGAAGAAATTTACTGCAGCAGATATTTATAGAGAAATTAATACACCCTTAACGGTAGTTTCATTAGTAGTTGCACCGTCTCCAATGAATGTTATTAAATTAGCTAAAATTGCAAAAGAGCAAGCTGATGAAAAAAAAGCTAGAATTTTAGCAGCAGCTAGTTTTGGAACCGGGGAGGATGAATTAGGCGCAGGAGACTATGTAGACCCAAGAATATTTGAGAGAACAATGAAAGTTTTAAACTCAATAAAAGTAAAAGATATCGAGTCTAAAAAT
>MDTA01058594.1_pt1 | contig 11727 bp, 4 predicted proteins | sample 811151 | NCBI WGS metagenome assembly MDTA01 (sample SAMN05326648, study PRJNA326480) | marine metagenome | isolation source: seawater | place: Indian Ocean: South | collected 2010 | reverse complement strand
TGGCGATTAGAACATCTAATTTTCAATTGTCATATAAATTAATCAAGCAATTAAGGTCAAGGAACATTAACTTTGACGTTATTGATCCTGCTGAAAAACTATCTTCCAAAGAAGTAATATGGTTTGCTGAAAGTCATGAAATATTAGAAAATGAACATTTTGGTAAAGCCATTCCAACTAATATTGATAGTATTGACGCTAGTATAGATTTAGCATTATTGACTATGAAGGGACTAAGTAATCCAAAACAATTGATATTCGGTATTGACCCTGGACCATATCCTGGATTAGCTTGGTTGGCAGACGGCGTCTTTATTGGAGTATCTCAATTACAATCCATCGAAGAGATTAGAGAGAAAATTATCTCTATATCAAATGCTATACAATCCCAATCCATGTTAATCAGGATAGGAGATGGAGATCCGCTAATCAGAGATAGAATAGTAAATATCTGCGTCACTAATAATTGGAACATTGAAATTGTAGATGAAAGAAGGACTTCTAGAGGATTACATAGACATAATCATTCAATTTCTGCATTAAGAATTTCCTCGATGAGTGGAATTAGAGTGTGGGAATTACGGGATATAGAACCATCCTCAGGTCAAGTTAAAGAGATCCAAAGGCAAAGCCGTAAACTTAGCAACGGACTTTTCACAATTTCTTTTGAACAGGCTAGAAAAGTTGCTAAAGGATATCTATCTCTACAAGAAATAGTTAGTAAAATTAATCATTCTTCCTCCGAAGAGTGACCATATTTTAACATCTCAATTTTTATCTGTTCAGATTCAGGTGATTTTTCTAAAATATTTTTCAAACCTCTTTCTAAAATCCAAGGGGAAAATAATACTAGCCCAATTACTAATGCTAGGTACATAAATGACGATGGAGGAACGAAACTTGCTCCAGGCGAATCGCCTCCACTAGCCATCAATTTAACTGAACCTAACCATGGAATTTCCCCTCCAGCGACTCCTATTAGCCATTCTTCTCTAACAGGTCCAGCCACTCCAGATTCACTATGAACTCCTGATGAGCCATTCACAACTAAACCACCTTGGTCTACTGAGCATTGATTATTATCTCCTAATGTTAGAATTCCTGCATGCTTTGGTTGCCAATCCCATACTACTAGGAAAGGCTCGACATTGGCGTGTGCCATTCTTTTACAATCATAGTAACCTGCTCTATGTCCATCGAAATGAATGGTGACTTTTTCTTGATTGGAAACATTGGTACCAGGTACATTCCAGGTGAGTACACAAGTCCCCATTTTACCATCTCTGTCCATCGTATGAGAATCCCATGTGCCGCCGCTTGGACAATGTACTGAATTATTATCCTCAGCAGTTGCATTCCTGTCAGGGGTAACTGTTTGGCTTGCTTCCACTCTTAGGATTGCTCGATGAATAATTGGAGTTCCGGAATCGCCGTTCTTTTGATAAATGATCACATCACCACCCATCCCGTGCATTTCATATCCATAAGAAGAGTCTTGTGTTGAGGTAGCTTCGGCAAATGTTACTATATTTTCAAACGACGTATCTTTTACAAGAATTAAGTCTCCAGCGTCTATACTTCCAACTTCACCATCAGTTTCATGAATCATGGATGACGATTCTACAACTACCAATGGTGGCATTGTTCCTGTATGTGCCCAAAGGCCGATCACTAGTATCAAAATCATCGCTGCCGCTAAAGTCATCTCTCGAAGTAGATTACCAAAAGGTGTTGATTCGGTCAATCAATCACCTCATTTCATTTTCTTTAATCCTCTTTCTTGTAAGAAATCATTCCAACCTTGAGCATGTCCTGCGCCAAGTACTTTTGCGGCTTCGTCTCCTTCAGCACGTCTTCTTTTTAATTCAGCAAGTGATTCTATTTGTTTTAATTCATCTAAAATGGAAACATAACCTTTCAGAGAAAGGAATTCAGGTGTTATAATGAGTAATAAAATTCCGGATAACACACCAAATCCTATTGCCGCACCTGTCAAATCTCCCCATTCACTACTGTCTTGTAAGAATAATAGTTGATAACCAGATGCTAAAAATAGTATCAGTGATGCACCAAATCCAGTTGCACTTAACATCAATTGTTTGCCATGTTGCTTTTCCCAAAGGTTTGAAATCAAGCCCATAATATTCTCCGCCTAATTGGCCCACATTGGTTTTTATCTTTGACTTCTTTGATTGAATGTATTAACAATTCGGGGTATATTTGAAAAGTACAGTTTCTATCGCTCATTGTTCAGCGAGTGTAGAGGGGAGAAATTATGAAGCGGGCGATTTTTTTGATATCACTATTTTTGTTATCAATTTCATCGCCATTGGCCGCTAGTTCATACACCAATTCTCAATTCGATGATGGGACTACATCCTTTGAACATAAATTTTCATCCTCTGGAGATGTTAATGCAGGTGATATAACAATGCCCTACGGAGCAGAAGTTACAGAGGCATCATTTTCTTTTCGCGGTGAAGCTAGTCAGACCTCCTGGATTAATTTCACATCAGACTCTGACTATGGTGGAACCGGAGATAATAATGGATACATATCGGGTAATGTTCCTAGTCCATTCACAAGCGGATACCGATATTATCTCAACACTCAAAATCAAGGAATGGAATTACAGGGCAATCCTACCAATGTAGTAAATGTATTATCTAGATCTGGTGATTTATCATCCTCTGGAAATACAATTCACAATACTACTGGGCAATTTGTAGCATTGAGTGATCAAGGGTACAATTCACTATCAATGAAATATCCGGATTTTAGCGTTAGTAGTTCTTCTTCATGGGGTTATGTAGGTGTAGTTTTGTTATACGAGGATGAATATTTTGTTCTAAAGTATAGTTCGAGTTATCCCAGTCAGCAACCTACAATTTTACGAATTAATTCTACCACTGGAGCGTATATTGGAACTGCAAGCATGAATATCGGTTCTTGTTCATCAACATCTTCCAATTCTCTTTTTTACAATATATACGATGCAACAGTTTACGATGGTTCAATATGGACTGTACATTATACCTATTACACTGTTAACAAGTGGTCTGTGACTAAAACAGCATCCTCTTTATCTTGGAATTGCCAAAATACATGGTATTCAAATGCTCAAGGATACATTAATGGAGTAGATTTTGATGATAATTCAGGGAAAATGTATCTTTCCACCTACAATTACCAATCTAGAGACCACTATTTACATGAGGTAGATTCAACAAATCCAACTATGATTAACGGAACCTGGTCAATCGGTTCTGCGGCTGGAATAGTAAGCAGTTATGGGGCAGGTTTAGTTGTTAATTTACCTACAATTATCTACAACGAATATGATAGATCAACTTCAGGCTATCCGAGTAGGCATTATTTCTTTAATTTCAACGGTATATCTCCTACACTAATGGGTTCTGAATCACTATCTAGTAGAGGCCATTATGGGTTGACTGAATCTGATGATGGAAGAATTCTATTTGTCTGCCATTATACCAGTTATTGTAGCAGTTCATCTAGAAAAATCCATAGTTACGGAGATGGTTCAGTAGAATACAACAATCCTACTACGCTTTCTTCAGAGGTCGTCACAGGTAGAAGTCAAACACTTTCTGCTTCGATTGATACTGTAACATTAAAGAGTTTGGTTGGTTACATTCCTAGTGGCACAAGTTTAGAAATTGAATTATCCAATGACGGTGGAAATAATTGGGTTAGTGCGTTAGTTGGCCAATTGATTCAATTCCCCCAACTTGGCAACACTATTGAATGGAGAGTAGAACTTACCTCTTCAAATGGAGTATCACCGATATTAGATTCTGTCAGTATAGAATACGTTGCGACTTACAGAACAAATGGATATTTCTATGCCTACCAATATGTTGGTTCTGGTACTTCACAAACTGTTGCAGCGACATTAGATTGGTCTGGATCAACTCCAACTGGAACCGACATACAAGTCAATTTTGGGGCCGCTTCTTCCTCTTCTTCTTGTTCATCTACTTCATCAGGAGTCCAAACTTGGTCAAAGACTGAATCAGGTGTTACAAAGCCAATTTCAGGTTCTAGTTATTACCTGTGCGTTAGAATACAATTGACATCTTCTAATTCTGCAGTCACCCCATATATTACAGATTTAACCATAGCACAACATTCGGATGCCCCAACCGAACCATCACTGCATATCGGTGGAATCAAAGTTTGGAACCGGTTACCTAGTGAAGGCGCTTTAGTGGGGATACAAGAGGTGAGTACTAATGATCCATCCAGTGATATAATTTCAACTTTAAACGATTTAATTCCTGATACTGGTTCAGGGATGTCCATTATTCCAATCAATATCTCTTCTGAAAGTTCAGGAGTATTATCTTTGGAACAATTCTCGATAACATATATCATGCGGACCGTAAATTTGGACATAGAGTTTGATGAGAGTGAAGTACTACATCCTAGATTGGAACCATATGAGGTCGTAACTCGGCACATTATTGGCGAACAAGCAAGTCAAATGAATAGGGCGAAATTGACTTTGCTTACCGATGTTGGATCTAACCCAGTTTTGGAATGGGAAAATGGAGGTATTTTCAATCCACCCAATGATCCTGATAATTATATTGATCTGGATTCAAGTTCATGGTCCGCATTAAATAACGGCGTTTTAGAAATTCATTGGAGATTTTCTGTAAATAGTGATTTCCCGGAGCAAGATGAGGTTAGATTCAAGTCCGATTGCACTGATAATAGCGGTACAGATGGTTTCTCTCCGGTAGATTTAGTTTCCAATGAGGCAGTGTCTGTAAATCATTCTTATGGGCTGGGATGGCTTAAAGTTAGAGATAATTCAGGTCTAGTAGTTTCAGATGATGTACCTGATAATTCATGGTTAGCGGGAGGAGAAACAGTATTTTTCCAAGGTGCGATGTGGTACGTAGGTACCGAAGACGCCCCGCTTGACAATATGTTTGACGTTCGTGTCTCGAGAGAGGGTTGGGTTGAAAGTAATGCAAGAGATACTAACAACAACAATGGTACTTTTTTCATTCCTATCACAATGCCCAATACGGATAATCCAGAAGGGTATACGTTTGAAGTTCAAAATTTTAATGAAGTAAATCCATCGCTATCTATTCTCCCCAATAGTGATTGGAGAAGAACATTCAGAGTTGATGCAACCGCACCTCTAAAAATCGATACTAGCCCCGAGGATGATAGTTATGAAGCGGCAAATTATAATCAAGAAATTAGAATTTTAGTCAAAGATCAAGTCGGAAGCCCTATGGCCTTAACTCTAAATTACTGGGTAGAAGCGGACCATGATCTAAACAGGAATGGGTTAGCAGAACTTGAGGAATATGCAAAGATAGTTGTCGAAAACTATACTGATGCACCGAATAAATGGTTTGCTACTGAAATTGATCATTCGCGTAATCCGAATATGGGCAGGGTTTCTTACTTTTGGGACGGTTATGATTTGGCTGGAAACCAGATGTATAGTGAATATCAAGATTCCAATGGTGATACTCAAACTTACCAAACCTCATCAGGTTTCGATTATGATGATGCTACATTCATAACTAGAAAGGATTCTGTTGCAGTTTTCACCGGACTTGAATGGTTTGGACATCAAGACGAACAACCAGTATATGCCGGTAAGACCCAAAGGATTTCATTCGGATTTGTTGATGAAAACACCGTTATTGACTTTGAACATATATCACTCGTATTTGACTTCGAAGGTCCAAACCCTGTTAATGATGTACAACGAATCTCTTATTCCGGCCTAAATAACACATTCTGGTCTGAAAGTCAATATCTAACTATTTTACCTTCTAGTAAAATGACTCAAACAATTAATTCATCTGGTTTGCCACTGATTTTACTTGACTTCATCTTCAAATTTGAATGGGACTGGCCAGATGAGGAAATGAGTGATGTGGTCTTATTATTCAAGGAGAGAGGTTCAGAAATGGACACACAAATTCTACTTATCGAGCACACGTTCAAAGTTGAAAATGATCTAGTCATAGCGCCGTCTGATTACTTGATTTCCGATATTAGCGAACCAAGGGTCGGTGAAATAGCTGATGGCACTAGGATTAGAAATGATGACCGTCTATCCTTTAGTGGTAGAGTAGTTTACGAGGGAAGCAATATCCCTGTACCTAGAGATATCGGTATTTTGGTAGAAGTATTTGATGGCGAATTGATATGGAGTGATGGTTCACTTGGCGAAGAAGGTGAATTTTTGGTAGAAGTGCCACTTTCCTACGCCCAATCTTTACAATCCTCACCATCCCGAACATGTCTAATTTCAATTACTAACATTCCTGGTGAAGGTGAAGATATGTCGAACCAGCTTGTTTCAACAACCTTGCAGGTGATTGTTGATGATTCATCTCCTCGTGTAGTTCGTAGAATTTCTCCACTAAATGTTATTGATATATCAATCAATACTGACTTGACGAGCGTACCCGTTGAATTTTCTGGAACAGAAGATGCTGATTTAACAGGTTCAGTTCAAACTGTTCATTGGATAATGAAAGATTCGAGTAAAACTATCACAATCGGTTCAGGTTCTACAATTCTAGGAATGCAACAGGATGGAAATAATGTCATCTGGTCCGGAAATTTAGATTTAACCGATAATGGCCGAATAGTTCCACGTTCGGGTGATTTTGTCGGCTTCTATCTAACAGGGTGGGATGCTGCTGGAAATAAGTTCCCTGAAGTTTCTAATTCTGAAGCTAGCCCAATTCCAGAATTAGCCTCAGATGATACAGATTTTGATCGACAGTGGGTTAGGCTTGGAAGTTTAGGCCCTGAGCTAAGTATTGATAGCATTTCATTATCCGATGACCATGTTTCTCCGAGCACTAAAGTAGAAATTGAAGCAATAATTCTAAACAAAGGAGGCTTTACTGAATCACCTTTCAAGGTTGCATTCTTTGCAGGAGATACTGAGAAACCGTTCGAGGTAATCAATGTTGCAGGAATCGATGAAGGAGAAAGAATCATTGTTTCAACTACTTGGAAGGCTGAAGAAGTGGATAGAGTTAGAGTTGTTGTGGATTATGAAAATTTGATAATCGAGGTGAATGATGATGACAACAGTGCAGAACATTCTATCGATGTTGCTTACTCAAAGTATCTAGGCTGGATTGATGCTCCAAGAGAAAATCCCCTTACTTGGATATTTATTATTTTGACATTGATTACATTGACTGTTGTTATTTCTGTTGCATCAAAGACATCCCTTGATTTCTCAGACGGAGCTTTACAAGAAGACTTCGGTTGGGAAAATGATGAAGATGAAGAAAATCTTGATGATATAGAAGAAGATTATTGATTCTTTTTTCATTGATTATTACTACAAATCCTCAAAAGTATTCGGTAAAAGGATACTACGCGGGGGTGGGGAGAGTATGTCAAATGTATTTTCTCTTCTGCACTCAAAACTCTCTCATGGTCTTGATGAAAAAGGGTGGGATGCCACCCCTATCCAAGAACTTTCGATTCCGGATATAATTGCTGGTAGTGATAGATTATTAATTGCTCCAACGGGTTCAGGAAAAACGCTTTCAGCTGTTTTACCAATTATTCATAGATGTTTAGAAGAGAATTGGGAACCTTTAGCAGTACTTTACATCACGCCACTAAGGGCCTTGAATAGAGATATCGACCGAAGGCTAAATGAAATTGCCGAATCAGTCGGACTAAAAGTTGGAATTAGGCACGGAGACACCACTCAAAGTGAGAGAAGTCGACAAACACGTAAACCACCGCATATTCTTGTAACAACTCCTGAAACTTTTCAATTGATGTTCACAGGTAAAAATTTACGAAAATTACTCAAATCAGTTCGGGCAGTAATTATTGATGAGGTTCATGATTTGGCAGCCAGCGAAAGGGGTTGGCAACTTTCGATTGGCTTATCGAGATTAGAAGCTCTGTCCGGTAGAAAAGTTCAGAGAATTGGATTATCTGCGACTGTTGGAAATCCTGAAGATGTTTCAAAATGGCTTTCAAGAGAAAATGGTAAACCAATAATTGCAACAGGACAAAGAACAACAGAATTAATCGTGGATACTTCTTTACCACTGTCAGAAGATGAAGTCGGTGGAATTGAACTGTCTCTGCCGCCAAGGGCACATGCTACGTTCAGAGAGATGATTGAAATAATCAGACAAAGCCCGCCTTGCCTTCTTTTTGTCAATAGTCGTAATGATGCTGAAACTATCGCAAACAGACTACAGAAGATGGCGCCTGATGTAAAAATTGGAGTTCATCATGGTTCATTAGCAACCCAGACTAGAGTTGATATGGAGAATCAACTAAGAAGTGGAGAATTATCAGGATTAGTGTGTACATCTAGTCTTGAATTAGGTATTGATATTGGTAAAATTAGCCGTATAATTCAGATAAAGAGCCCGCGTTCAGTTGATCGCATGCTGCAGCGTGTTGGAAGAGCAGATCATCGTTTAGGTGGAATTGGTGTTGGAAATATTCTTGCGTGGGATTGTGATGAAATCTCAGAATCTGCAGTAATCGCTGAACGGGCAATGAAACAAGAGATAGAACCTGTCGAATGGAGGAATTCCCCCAAGGCAGTTGTGGCAAATCAATTGGTAATGATGGCTCATTCATTTGGAGCATTCGCAATTGATGAAGCTACTCTAATTCTTCAAAATACTGTTCAATTTGAAGATTGGACTAGAGAGAAAACGGAATCAATTCTCAATGTACTCTCTGATGGCTGGATTCTCAGATTTACATCTAAACCAGACGAACTGCCGTGGTATAGGTGGCCTAAAGCAGTATACGAGTTGGCTAGGCTTGAGAGCAAGCAACAGGATTTGCCCGATGAGAGGCCTTTATTTTCTGTACCTGATGAAGAGATAAGCGATGAACTAAAGAAAGTAAAACTGAAGGTTCCAAAGAAGTTTGAGAACGGCTGGTTTTCCACTGCTGGGAGAACAAGACAGTGGGTGACAAATCATCTTTCAATGATCCCGGACAAGCAATCCTATATCGTTAGGGATAGCGTTACTCGGAAAAGTATAGGTTCAGTCGATGAAGCATTTGTTCTCTCATTGAATGATTCAGGTGAAGATGAAGACGGAACCACTCGTAGATTTGTTATAGCCGGAAGAACATGGATGATTATAGACGCTGATCCTGAAAAATCAGAATTACTTGTGGTTCCGGTGTCTGACCAGGCAAAAGCACCTCAGTGGGTTGGAGAACTGCCCCCAGTACCTTCAGATATAGCCAGAGACATAGGTCGCTTAAGAGGTCTAATTGCTGAGGATTTGGGTATTGATTTATCTGAAAATGAATTAACGACTGAAGAGATTGATACAACACAGATTTTTGCTAGGAGAGAAACCGAAATTACCGACTATCCACTAAATCAGTATGCTCTTGGAATGTTAAGTGAAGAGATTGGTGAACATGTTTCTAACACAGGAAGTTTACCTACTGATAGAACAATCACGATTGAGGAAAGAAATGACGCACTAATTATCAATTCTTGCCACGGTTCGAAAATAAATGAAACAATAGGACATCTAATATTAGCAATGGCCTCTACTAAATCGGGATATTGGGGTAGATTGATTGTAGAACCTACAAGAATTGGTTTGCAAGCCAGTCAAGTTAACGCAGAAGATATCGTAGGGTGGCTTAGAAACACGCCGCCTGAGGCATTAGTGGGAGTATTAAGCGTGACACTTCCAAATTCAAGGCAAGTTAGGTGGAGATTTGCACAAGTTGCAAAAACATTTGGAATTCTTAGACATGGAGTTGATCCGAGGAAAATAAATCTTCAAGCACTACTCAAGAAATATCGTGGTACAGTAGTAATGGAAGAAGTATTAGATAAATTATTTTTTGAAAGAATGGATATTGATGGGTCTAAAGATTTGTTAAATGCGATTCAAAAAGATATTATTCGAATCGAGATAACTCCTTCAGGGCCATTGGGAATTTCTAGACGTTCTAGCAGAGATTTACTTTTACCGAATTGGGATAATGCCGCAGTTAGAGAAAAATTAAAGTTACGACTGACCAATGAAAGGGCAGTTCTTAGTTGCTTGAAATGTAAATCTAAAAGACGATTTAGAGTTGCTAGGTATCCCGATTTGAAAGACAAGAATATCTGTTTAAAGTGTAAAGGAACAATGCTTGCCTGTTCTAGAGAAGGAATGGAAAAAATGCTAGATTCATGGATTAATTCTGAAGACGAGGCGGATCAAGTTAGAATCATTAAGAATGCGGAAATCATACAAAATCGAGGATATGAAGGAATACTCTGCTTGATGGCTCGGGGAGTAGGAGAAGCAACAGCACAACGTATTTTGAGGAAGGTTCAAAGAAATGATATTGAGGGTTTGCTAAAAGCAATTCATAATGCTGAGATTGAATATGCTCGAACTAGAAGATTTTGGGGTTAGTTAGCAGAATCTTGCATATTTATTCTTTCAGCGGCTTCAACAACATCACCTTCTTGCCACCAATCAACTGCGATAAAGGTCGGTCTTTTACCGTGTTGATTCCAGCATTCGTTCGCTCTTTCAACTAAAAAATCAACATCATTTGCCTCATCTGCTTGTGTTGGGTCAGCTAGGCCTACCGCATTACTTAGCCAATTATTCATATGGTATACTTGCTGATTTCCATCACCCCTCAAGACATCACAGTTCATTTCAGAAGTACTTCTTTCCCCAAAATTTGTTGTCCAGCTATGTGTCAAGAAATCATGAATCCATGGGTGATTAGAATCACTTCCCTGTTCCCAAAAAACAACTACATTTGTATTTTGATCAATCATTGTCTGAAGAGTTGGCCATGGCTGATTTATTTCATGAATGAAGACTTTATCCATTATTCCTGATTCAATAAACACCTGTTCCAGATGTGCTGGTTGAACGTAATTCTCAACCAGAATAGTTACTACATCTTGTGGTTCAGACTCAATTTTATCATTAAGATTTGAAAGCCAATTAACTGCACTTACATTACCATAATGACATGGACTCGCACCTCTTGAATCATCACCATGACAAAGCTTTACTTTTCCTTCACTCTCATCATTTAAGGTTTCATAGTGCGTGTCTATCATGAAAGCCCTAATTCCTGCTTGCCATTGTGGGTTTAGACCTGTCCGGTGATTACTTGCAGGATAGTAAATCCCATCATCTTCAGTTGCAAACGCATTATGTGTTTCAGGGAATGTTACATTATCATATGTTCTCAAGCAGAGAATTATCATTCCATTACATGGTTTAGTCGGTTCTGGTTCAGGCTCGGGTTCTGGTTCAGGCTCGGGTTCAGGTTCAGGCTCGGGTTCTGGTTCTGGTGGTTCAGGTTCTGGTTCTGGTTCGGGTTCTGGAGGGATTTCGTCACCACTTGTATCTGTTGTGACGACTTGAACGGTCTCTACACCTTCTGGATCTTTTGTGGTAGTAATAGTGCTTGTGCTATTATCACTATATAAAGTAAATACTTCGGTTATAATAGTTCCATCGTTGTAAACTACCCTAGTAGTTATGGTTTTTGCTCCTGTTGAAAAACTTTCTTGTGTGTCTTGTAATATATAGTCGACTAATCCTTCAGGTTCAGGTTCTGGTTCGGGTTCTGGCTCGGGTTCTGGCTCGGGTTCCGGCATGGGTTCTGGCTCAGGTTCTGGCTCAGGTTCAGGTTCAGGTTCTGGCTCAGGTTCTGGCTCAG
>MDTA01151979.1_pt1 | contig 11728 bp, 10 predicted proteins | sample 811151 | NCBI WGS metagenome assembly MDTA01 (sample SAMN05326648, study PRJNA326480) | marine metagenome | isolation source: seawater | place: Indian Ocean: South | collected 2010 | reverse complement strand
CTCGAGCGGTGAGGCCCTCTTCGTCTTCTTGCCACTCCATTCCCATCTCTTCGAGCTTGCGCAGCAGCATCTCCATGTGGTCCGAACGCGCACCAGTTAGTCTCAGTTCTCCTCCACAGACTCCGACGGCAGCTAGGTACGTTGCGGCCTCTATTCGATCTGGTATTACCTCGTAGCTGACAGGGTGAAGAACGGGGACCCCTTCGATAGTGAGGCGAGAGGTGCCTATTCCGTCAATTACGGCACCCATCTTTGAGAGAAAGTTAGCTAGGTCAGAGATTTCAGGCTCGCGAGCTGCGTTCTCTATCACTGTTGTGCCTTCAGCCAAAACGGCAGCCATGAGTAGATTCTCGGTTGCTCCTACCGATGGAAACTCCAGAAATACCTCTGCGCCCGTTAATCGGTCTGCCCTGCCATTTATGTCTCCATGTTCGTAAGAAAAATTGGCGCCCAACTGTTCAAGACCCTGTAAATGCATATCGATAGGACGAGATCCAAAGTCATCGCCTCCCGGTAGGGCTACCTTTGCTCGTCCGATTCTTGCGAGCAGCGGCCCCAGAACAACTATCGAGGCCCGCATCCGCTCTACCAGGCTGTAGGGGGCAACTGGTTCAATTTCACTTGGGACATCAATCTCGACTCGTTGCCCTTCACGCCGCACCTGAACTCCCATCGCCTCCAGCAGTTCCTTCATGATGGCTACGTCAGTGATTTCGGGAACATTGGTTAGCGAGGTCGAACCTTCCGCCAATAACGAAGCGGCCATTAGTTTCAGAGCGCTATTTTTCGCTCCGCTAATTCGGACCTCTCCATTTAAGGGGCCGCTTCCCTGAACAAGGAATTTCTCCACACCTCCAGTATGTTCATCGAAGCGGCCAAGGACACATCACTATCGTGACTCATTTAGAAATTACGCACCGCGTCGACGATGAAGGGCTGAAACGCGTCCGTTCCCCCAGAACTGATTTGGTCCTCGAAAAAGAGGTTGAACAAGATCTTTTTGTCTTAGTGGATGGGCCCTTCAAGTTCTATGAGAGATCTCTAGTCGTCGACTCAACGGCAACTGGTCATACCGTTATCGAAACCATTGACTACCAATTGTCTATTCCCTGGTTCGGGTTCTTGTTTCATTTGCCCGTCCGTTACGCCATGCGAAATCGTCGAGACAAGACGCAGATGCCTTTTTGGGCGCCTCCGGACCATATGGGTATGCGGGCAACCCGCATTTTCGCGACCTTGTGTGCAATTGCCATACTTTCTGGATTTTTATCGAACGCGCCTGCCGAGACGCACACATACGCTGCTGACGAGTTCGCCGTCGATCAGCTAAGTCAAGGCTTCCTCGGTGCACTTATTCGAGTCGGCACTTTGCTCGCTATAGGTTTCGCCGTATTGGCAGATCGCCACGGTCGGAAGAAAGTTCTGACGTTAGCTATTGGGTTCGGAATTATATTTTCGTGCGCCTCTGCCTTAGCGCCTTCAATCGAGACGTTCGCTGCTTGCTTGGTGGTAGTTAGAACTTCTAATGCGACGCTTGCTGTTCTCATCGTCGTTTTCGCGTTAGAGGAACTACCGTCCGGGAGTCGTGCTTGGGGCCTTTCGGTTCTAGGTCTTTCTGCAGCTTTAGGCGCAGGGGTCGTCGTATGGTCACAACCGATCGCTGGTGTCGCCGAGTGGTCGTGGCGGCTTATATTCATGATCCCTGTGTTAATGACACCGCTCGTCGTGAGCGCCATTCGGCGGCTACCGGAAAGCCGAAGGTTCGTCGAGCACACGACCGGTCTGAGGTTGCGGAGTTATTGGAAACGGCTCGCTCTGTTGGGCGGCGCATACTTCTTATTGGGCCTTTTTCTTTCACCTATCGACTGGTTTAGGAACGAATATCTGCGAGACGAGCATGGATTCAGCGCCCTACAAGTGACTTTGTTCATCGTGACTACTGCAACCCCTGGTGGAATTGGCTTGTACCTGGCTGGACGCATAGCCGATTTGCGCGGTAGAAGAATCGTTGTTGTCACCGCCGCCGTTGTCGGCCTCGGCTTGACCACTCTCTTCTTCAATTCGTCGGGACTTTGGTTGTGGCCCCTCGCTTTCACAGCTATCACTCTTGCAAGCGGCCTTTTACCTGCTCTTGGGGTGTACCGAGGTGAGATGTTTCCCACAGCTGTTAGAGCCCGAGCTGCAACAATCGCTGGGGCGATTGGAGTCATCGGAGGTTCGATTGGGATCGTGGCCGCTGGGTGGATGCGGGTTCGTTGGGGCTCCTTTGGGCCGGCTATGACAATTCTGTGGCTAGGTCCCTTAGCTGCAGCAGTCCTAGTTTGGAAAAAGTTTTATGAGGGAACCCGGCGTGAACTGGAGATCCTGAATCCTGAGGATCAAAAGACCTAAATTGCTAGGTCGTGGGGTTTAAGAGAGGGTGGACACCCAAGCACTCGCAACATCCACAATCGACGCGATGTGGGCTCTGCTCGAAGGGTCATGGCGCCCGCCGTCTAAGAACTTGGTCGTAACTTTTCCTTTTATCGAACTCGTTTGTTGCTTGAACTCTTGGGGAGACCCAAACGGGTCATTGTTCCCCGATACGAATAGTGTTGGTGACTCAATATTTGCAAAGTGTTCTACGCGCAGCTTTTCCGGATTAGTCGGGGGGTGCAGGGGGTAACTGAGAAGCAGCAAACCAGCAGCGGGCATCCCTTCAGCAGCAGCCATTGAGCAAATTCGACCCCCCATAGAGCGTCCGCCAAAGATCACAGTTTTGGGGTCGCACCCTAATTTGCGGGTCAGCTCCTCGCAGTCGTCGAGTAACTCGGTGACCAACTTCGGCGCTCGCGGAGGAGGCCGGCGTCCTTCCCTACGGTAAGAGAACTCGTGTCTAAGTACGGGCAGAGGAGAGAAAGCTTCTTCTAGGGCTAACAGAGTTGGGTGATCTTTGGTACCGCCAGCTCCCGGCATCAATATCAATCCTTCAATGGCCGTCATGGCAACTCCCTATATGGGCAGAATAGGAGTCTTAGCTACAGAAAGGCGCCATATCAATGACGACTGATGAGTTTGGGAATGGAACGGTACTAACCGACATTTATGACGGAATCGGCCTTATTACTCTGAACCGTCCAGAGGTAAGAAATGCGCTGAGTAGCGATGTGCTTGAGGCGTTACCAACGGCGATTCGTTCGTTGGAGGCAAGTTCCGATGTTGATGTACTAGTTCTAACCGGGCGCGACCCGGCGTTTTGTGCCGGTCTGGATTTAAGGGAGTTGGGAGATTCAGGCGGAAATATCGACCCAGATTCACAGTCCGAGCCAAAACAACCTTTTCCTGAACGGTCTAAGCCCCTAATCGGAGCTGTAAACGGTGTGGCTGTGACGGGAGGGCTCGAATTGGCACTCGGATGCGATTTTCTTATTGCTTCGGATCGAGCGAGTTTCGCTGATACTCATGCCCGAGTAGGTGTCATGCCGGGTTGGGGGCTGAGCGTTCTTTTACCCCAAGCGATTGGAGTTCGACGAGCCCGAGAAATGAGTCTCACTGGGAACTACATTGACGCCAGTACCGCGGAAAAATGGGGTTTGGTCAACCGTGTGGTGCCCCACGAAGCCCTCTTAGAAACTGTGCACGCACTGGCAAGCGACATCCGGTCAAATGATCAAGTTGGGGTGCGCCAGATGCTCGAGACTTATTCTCGGACGGCGGAGACAACGGTCGCCGACGGGTGGAGAATTGAAGCGTCAATGGGTACTGAGTGGCTCAAAAACAGCGATTTTAGACCTGAGAAAGTGGCCCAACGGAGGGTGGATATACAAAATCGTGGCCGAGCCCAACAGAACCCTTGACCTAGCTGCTCCGTGCATCAATCATCTGCACGATGCGTCCTGCTATTTCCAGGCTGGCGGTGGCAGCCGGGCTGGGCGCATTGAGAACGTGCATACTGCTTTTCGACTCTGTGATCAGAAAGTCATCTGCTAGGTCTCCACGCGAGTTCATCGCCTGGGCTCTGACGCCAGCTGGACTTGTTTCAAGGTCTTCTGAACGAACGTCGGGAACTAGTCGTTGTAGAGCCCGAACAAAAGCATTTTTATTTATTGATCGCCACACTTCTCCCGCTCCCGTACGCCAGTACCGGCGCGCCAGTTTCCACAACCCTGGATTGGTTAGATGCTCAACTATTTGGCCGGCATGGATGTCTCTCCACCTGTAACCCTCCCGAGCAAGAGCTAGCACTGCGTTCGGTCCGGCTTGTACAGATCCATCGATCATGCGAGTTAGGTGAACTCCCAGGAACGGGAAGCTCGGATCGGGTACGGGGTAGATCAATCCTCTTACCAGATGTCGACGTTGAGGTATAAGTTCGAAATATTCTCCGCGGAAGGGAACTATTCGATTGCCTTTTGAGGCATCACCCATCTCAGCAACCTGGTCACTTCTTAGACCGGCACAGTTGACAACCAGACCAGTAGAGATCTCACCACCAGAAGTGGTTAAACGGACTCCCTCGACCGATTCATTGAAGGAAAGCAGATTTGTGTCGTATTGAACTCTGCCTCCCATCGCTTGAATCTCTGCACTCAATGCATTGCAAACCGCTGCGTACGAAACAATTCCGGTTGAAGGAACGTGCAGAGCTTCGATACCAGCGCAATGGGGTTCGATTTCCTGTAGTTGGATTTTGTCGATGAGTACTGCTTCGAGTCCATTGTGTGCAGCTCGGTTTGCAAGCGTTCGGAGGCGTTCTATCTCATCGTGATTGGTGGCAACTATGACCTTTCCGCAAATTTCGTAGTCAATACCCCGTTCCTCACAAAAGGTCACCATGGTGCTCCGGCCGGTCACCGCTAGTTCCGCCTTCAGGGACCCAGGGGTGTAATAAATCCCGGAGTGAAGCACCCCAGAGTTTCGTCCTGTCTGGTGATAGGCGGGCCCGGACTCGCGTTCAACGACGACTACTGATTTTCCTGGGTGCTCTGTGAGGTAACGGTGCGCCGTCGCCAAACCGACAATACCTGCACCAACAACAACCAAATCCAGAGGCTTAGAATTCATCGGCTATGCACTCCTACGGTCAAGAAGGATATTGCGCGCAGCTGTTAAAGATTCAATGCGAGTACCCGCTTCCTCTTTGGAGCCGCCGTGATCTGGGTGAGCGCTGCGTAGCAGACGCCTAAATGTTCGACGTATCTGTCGCGAGTCGGGGAGGTTGTCTCTTTCTTGCTGAGGGAAGCCGAGCACTCCGAGAGCCCAAATGACTGGATCTATTTCGTGGCTCTGCACCCAACTCCCCTGCGGTACGTCGCCGGCAAGGTATCTCAGCAAGTCATCATGGTCGTGTCCTCGCCAGCGTGTGGACGAACGAAGCAAGGTCAGCAAAGCGCTCCGAACCTCTCTTGGCTGGCTAGCTGCTCTGTAGAGGGCTGCCAATATGTGTGGTTCCGGTCGATCACTCGGCGCTATGTTCAAAGACATTCGCCCGCCTTCAGTGGTTACAAGCTGGTGAGTTGAACGCGTTAGCCCGATCCGGTCCTCTTGCAGTCGATGTCGAAGACGGGGTTGAGGAACGCGCGCGCCTGCTTCAAGCATGTTCAAAAGGGCAGTTAAGTCATTGTTCTCTTCGTCTCCCAATTGTTGTGCATGCACGGCAACAACGGCGGCAAGTAACAAGCCACCAGATCCTGGTTTGGGGTCGAAGTTAAGTTGGTCTTCGCCTAGTGCGACGCGACGGGTAGGCACCGCGGGCCGAGAGTGCCAGACGTTGAGCTCAGCCAAGATCACGACATGGACGCTACTAGGCGATGTTCCAACTGACTCATACTTATTGCTTCTGAGGGGCTAGGGTCACTTTCCATGGAGTCACATTCTGAACGTCCTGATCGAAACCTTGCACTTGAGCTGGTTCGCACCACCGAGGCTGCTGCTTTGGCTGCTGCTCGGTGGATGGGTAGAGGCGACAAAGAAGGAGCAGATGGCGCTGCGGTTGACGCTATGCGCATCATCTTAGGCTCAGTACCAATGGACGGTTTAGTAGTTATTGGAGAAGGCGAGAAAGACGAAGCTCCAATGCTCTACAACGGAGAGTCCATTGGAGACGGGACAGGCGCTAGGACCGACATAGCAGTCGATCCGATTGATGGTACGACGCTGACTTCACTTGGTCGCGGGAATGCGATTTCAGTCATCGCTGTTGCTCCTCGAGGGACCATGTTTGATCCTGGTCCTTGCGTCTATATGGAAAAGATAGCGGTAGGTCCACAGTCGAAAGGTTTAGTGTCGATCGACAAGAGTCCTACAGAGAATCTAGAAGCAATCGCTGAAGCGACTGGCAGAGGTATCAGAGACTTGACCGCCGTAATCTTGGATCGTGATCGTCACGCGGAGTTGATTAATGAAGTCCGTCAAAGTGGAGCCAGAATTCGACTTATTCCTGATGGTGATGTGGCAGGAGCTATCGCTACGGCTACAAGCGATGGAGCGGATGTGCTCTTCGGCATAGGCGGAACTCCGGAGGGCGTTATTTCTGCTGCAGCACTGAAGTGTCTTGGCGGAGAAATGCAAGGCAGGCTCTGGCCACGAAACGGGACCGAACGTCAGGCCGCGGTCGATGCGGGCTACGACCTTGACCGTATTCTCGACACCTACGATCTTGTTCAATCTGACGATGTATTTTTCGCCGCAACAGGTATTACTGATGGCGAGTTACTGCGGGGCGTGAGATTTACATCTGATGGCGCTATCTCCGACTCCTTGGTCATGAGGTCTAAAAGTGGGACGGTGCGCCGCATCGAGGCGACCCATAACATCGACAAACTCAGCGAGTTCTCATCCGTCGATTTCACCTAAGAACTTTCGCCTTCAATAATCGAAGCAGTTCCTTCCTCCTTCACCTCTATGCTCACTCTTATGGTCCAAGCGAATGACTTAGAAGAGGGCACGGTCCAGCAACTGGACTTCGACAAAATCGGGGGTGTCGGACGTGAGGGGCATCAGGTTATTCCGGTAGTGCTCCAAGAGGTTGATTCGGGAGAGGTCTTGTTCGTCGGTTACGCCAACGAAGAAGCACTGCGTATGACGTTAGAAATGAAAAGCGCTGTGCTGTATTCCACTTCTCGAAACGAAATTTGGCACAAGGGCGCGACCTCAGGAGACACTCTCTCTCTGATCGATGTCCGCGTGAACTGTGAACAGAACTCGCTGCTGTACCTCGTCCGACGCGATGGTCGGGGGGCCTGTCACACTATGAAAGCCGATGGCTCATCTAGAAGCGGCTGCTATTACCGCTCGCTTGCCACCATTGAGAACCTCGTATTTGTCCAATAAACGGTGCAGCTAGGCTGACTCAGCAGCGGCCGAAGGTCAGTTTCCGCCAGATACTTGTATACGAGTTTCAGCCCACTTTTTAGCGAGTGCTGCTTCAGCGTCGTCGGCATCGGATGCAAGTGCTTGATCAGCGGCTTGAAGGTCAGCCTGAGCTTCTTGAACGTCAATATCTTGAGCGGCCATGGCGTCATCACTCAGAATCGTGACGGCATTGGAACTTACTTCTACGAAGCCGCCGTTGATAGCTAACGAGACAACACCATCGGCAGCCCAAAGTTGCGTCTGGCCTACGTCTAGCGCCCCTATAAACGGAGCATGATTATCGAGAAACGCAATGTCACCGTCAACAGTGCGCGTAACTACTTGCGAGCATTCTCCGGAGAAAAGCACTGCTTCGGGGGAAACGAGTTCGACCTGCATAAATCAGCTTCTTTTAGTAATCAAGACTGCTCTAGTTCACGGGCTTTGGCCATCGCCGATTCGGCATTACCAACATTGAGGAAGGCTTGTTCGGGTAGATGATCAAGTTCACCGTTGCAAAGCATTTCAAATGACTCAATTGTCTCTTCTATAGGAACGAATATGCCGGGCATTCCAGTGAAGACTTCAGCAACGAAGAAAGGCTGCGACAGGAATCGCTGAATCTTGCGGGCTCGGTCCACCGTGATTCTGTCTTCTTCGGAAAGCTCGTCAAGACCGAGGATGGCAATGATGTCTTGCAGTTCTTTATACCTCTGCAATATCTCCTGCACCCGGCGAGCTACGCCGTAGTGCCGATCACCCACAACTTCGGGGGTGAGGATTGTTGAGGTGGAAGCAAGCGGGTCAACAGCTGGATAGATACCTAGAGAAGCGATTTGCCGACTCAATTCTGTGGTCGCATCCAAGTGGGTGAATGTGGTGAAGGGGGCTGGGTCGGTGTAATCGTCAGCCGGCACATACACAGCCTGAAGCGAGGTAATCGAGTGACCCGAAGTAGAGGTAATCCTCTCCTGTAGTTCGCCCATCTCGTCGGCCAGATTGGGTTGATAACCCACCGCTGAAGGCATTCGGCCAAGCAAAGTCGAGACCTCGGATCCCGCTTGCACAAAGCGGAATATATTGTCCACGAACAAGAGCACTTCTTGCCCTTGAACGTCGCGGAAATATTCAGCCATAGTTAGAGCTGAAAGCGCGACACGTAGGCGTACCCCTGGAGGCTCGTCCATTTGTCCAAAGACAAGGGCTGTCTTTTCCAGCACGCCGGACTCTTCCATTTCTAGGTATAAGTCAGTGCCTTCACGGGTTCGTTCTCCCACGCCTGCGAACACCGAGACTCCGCCGTGCTGCGAAGCTACTCGGTTAATCATCTCGGTAATCAAGACCGTTTTACCCACTCCGGCTCCGCCAAAGAGTCCGATCTTTCCACCCTCCAAGTAGGGCTCAAGAAGGTCGATCACTTTGATACCTGATTCGAAAAGCTTCGCCTTCGGCTCAAGGGTGTCAAAGTCAGGTGCGTCGCGGTGAATCTCCCATCTTTCAGGCACTTCGCCAATGTCATCGGTGTCAAGGGGTTCGCCCAGGACGTTAAAGATGTGTCCAAGAACGTTGTCGCCAACCGGAACTGCAATTCCGCGCCCGGTATTTCGTACCACCGCGCCTCGAGTCAGGCCGTCTGTCGCTTTCATACAAACAACACGTACTTTGCCCTCACCGATTTGTTGCGCTACCTCACCACCAATGGTCACTTTGGCGCCTTCTAATTCGGCGTCCATTTCGACAAATGTGTTTATTTCCGGCAACGATCCACGTGGAAATTCGACGTCTACTACCGGTCCGGCAATAGCGAGCACCCTTCCATCTTTGGTTTCGGTGTTGTCTTCGGTCATGGTCATTTTTACTCCTGAAGTTTCAGGCGTCGGTACGGTCAGTTGCGAGGGCTGCAAAAGAACCCTCAATTGATTGGGCGATGAGATCTTCAAGATCGCCATCGTCGTCTTGGCTCATTGCTTCGGCACCGCCAACAATCTCCATTATTTCGGTGGTGATTGCATCTTGACGGGCACGGTTCATTATTCGGGTGAGGTTGATTTTTAGATCTTCAGCGTTGTCAGTAGCTGCCTTCATAGCTCGTTGCCGCGCTGCGTGTTCGGAGGCTGAGGCCTCGAGCAGCGCTGCATATAGACGCGCTTCCGCGTATCGAGGAAGAAGACGCCCAAGTATTTCAGATGGTTCCGGTTCAAATTCATAACCGCCGCCGGCCTCTTCAGTAGCCTCAGCTCCAATTTCGGATGCCTCGAGCGGCATAAATTGGTCCACTGTTACTTCTTGGCTTCCCATAGACAAAAAGCGTGTGTAGGCCAGTTGGACTTGTTGGGCCTCGCCGTTTTCAAATAGTTCTGCTACCGACTCAGCCATTGCCTTTGCATCGCTGTAGTTAGGTTGATCCGAAAATCCTTCAAAAGCCGCATGAACGTCATAGCCTCTAAAGGAGAAGTAACCGGCTGCTTTTTTGCCAGACAAAATCAGCGCATAGTCACGTCCCGCAGCTCGGTCCGAATCGATAGATCTCTCAACGGCCCTTAAAACATTGTTGTTGTACCCGCCGCAGAGCCCGCGATCCGCAGCTATTACTACGTAAGCAACGCGGTTTATATCACCGGGTTGTGCGAGTAACGGATGGTCAACTCCAGCGCCGCCACCTGCCAGGTTCGCTATTACATCAGTAACTTTTTCTGAATAAGGTTTAGCCGCCTGGACCCGGCCTTGGGCTTTGACGATGCGCGAAGCCGCGATCAGTTCCATAGCGCGCGTGATCTTCTTCGTAGCATAAATCGAGCTGATACGACGCCTAAGAATGCGTTCCTGACCGCCTGCCACTGCCGATCAGCCCTCGCCGCCGCTCGTATCGGCCTCAACACTCGCCTGGAAAGTCGCCTTAAAAGACTCTACGGCAGCCTTCACCTGATCTTCGGGGAGAACTCCTGTGCTTCTTATTTCGTCAAGTAGCCCGGAGTGCCTCGTCTTCATATTCTCTAAAAGCTCTGCTTCGAACCGTTGGACATCCTCAACTGGTAAGTCATCTAGATGGCCGTTCGTTCCCGTGTAAATCGAAACAACTTGTTCCTCGACCGGCATTGGGCTGTTGAGTCCCTGCTTAAGAAGTTCGACTAAACGGTAACCGCGACCAAGTTGCGCCGCAGAAGCAGCATCCAACTCGGAGCCGAAGGTTGCGAAGGCTTCAAGATCACGGAACTGAGCAAGGTCGATCTTTAAGGTTCCCGCAACGCTCTTCATAGCTTTGGTCTGAGCGTCACCTCCAACGCGTGAAACAGATACACCGACGTCTACAGCTGGTCGCACACCCGATTTGAATAGATCGTCTTGGAGGTAGATCTGGCCGTCGGTGATCGAAATCACATTCGTGGGAATGTAAGCGGAGACGTCACCCGCTTTTGTTTCGATCACGGGTAAAGCGGTGAGCGAGCCCGCACCCTGTTCATCAGACAACTTAGCTGCGCGTTCTAGTAGACGACTATGGAGGTAGAACACGTCACCCGGGTACGCTTCACGCCCTGGTGGTCTTCTGAGCAACAGAGACAACTGCCGGTATGCCTCCGCTTGTTTCGAGAGGTCGTCATAAACGATTAACGCGTGTTCGCCATTCTCCATCCAGTGCTGGCCCATGGCGCAGCCTGCATATGGAGCAAGGTACTTAAACGGTGCTGCGTCGGCGGCCGGTGCCGAGACAACCACGGTGTATTCCATCGCTCCGCGTTCTTCTAAGGTGTTGACAACTTGAGCGACAGTCGAGCCTTTCTGGCCAACCGCGACATAGATGCACTTCACTCCCAAGCCTGCCTGATTCAGGATGGTGTCGATCGCCACGGAGGTCTTACCAGTTTTTCTGTCGCCGATAATCAACTCGCGTTGGCCGCGACCTACCGGGGTCATGGAGTCAATAGCCTTAATGCCAGTTTGCAAAGGCTCATGAACTGGTTGTCGACCCATGATGCCCGGCGCTTGAATTTCCATTCGCCGAGGTTCAGCACCTGCTATCGGTCCTTTACCGTCAATGGGCTCACCGAGCGCATTGACGACTCTTCCGAGTACTCCATCTCCTACCGGAACAGAAAGAATCCTTCCAGTGGACTTAACGTTTTGGCCCTCTTCAATGTTTTCAACATTGCCCAAGACCACAGCACCGATTGAGTCTTCATCGAGTTTGAGGGCAAGGCCCACGTCGCCGCTCTCAAACTCAAGAATTTCGTTCACGGAAGCATTCGGAAGCCCAGAAACTCTGGCAATACCATCCCCCACTTCGAGGATGCGGCCCACAGTTCCTGATTCAACCGACGGATCAAAACCTTCCAGATTCTTTTGGATTGCTGCCGTTATGTCGGCGGCATCGAAGCTGAGGTCAGTCATGACAAGCGCT
>MDTA01212039.1_pt1 | contig 11729 bp, 11 predicted proteins | sample 811151 | NCBI WGS metagenome assembly MDTA01 (sample SAMN05326648, study PRJNA326480) | marine metagenome | isolation source: seawater | place: Indian Ocean: South | collected 2010 | reverse complement strand
TGCCTTAAGACAAAGTACCATCGGCGCTGAAAGGCTTGACTTCCGAGTTCGGAATGGGATCGGGTATAACCCTTTCGCAATAATTACCGGCTCAAGTTTTATATCTAAAAATTAATTTTTGTAAACCTGATTTTTTTTTAAAAAGTCCTTATATGTATGATAAATTGCGTCTTTTAAATCAGTTTTAGGTCTCCATCCATACTTTTTAGAGAGACCAATACTTAATAGCTTTCTTGGAGTTCCATTAGGTTTAGTTCGATCAAATTTAATTTTTATTTTTTTACCAGGTGCGATCACATTTCCTATAATTTTAACATACTCTTTAATTTTAAAATCTTTACCTGTGCCAATGTTAATAATAGTGCCTCTAAATTTTTTGTTCATAAAATACACACATGCATCTGCAAGATCATCCACATAAATCATTTCTCTTTTAGCACTCCCATTTCCCCAAAGTGTGATTTCTTTTTTATTCTTAATTTTTAGTTGATGAATTTTGTTAATTAACGCTGGAAAAAAATGTGAACCAAATTCATCGTATTTATCGTTTGGACCAAAGGTATTTGTTGGCATGATACATTTATAGTTTGTTTTAAATTGATCATTATAACTCTCGCACATTTTAATACCTGCTATTTTAGCAACAGCATATGCATCATTTGTTTTTTCTAATATATCGGTAAGTAAATACTTTTCTTTAATTGGTTGATTACAATTTCTTGGATATACGCAGCTAGAGCCTAAAAAAATTAAACTTTTAACTCCTGATTTATATGCAGCGTCTATAAGATTTGTTTGAATTGATAAATTATTATAAATCATGTCTGCTTTATAATTTTCATTTAATCTAATTCCACCAACTTTTGCTGCAGCTATGAAAACAAAATCAGGTTTAATTTTTTTAACAAAATTATAAACTTTTTTTTGATTTGTAAAATCAAGCTCAGATCTACTTATTGTAATAATTTTTTTATAACCTTTTTTTTTTAATTTTCTCACTATTGCACTACCGACAAGTCCCCTATGACCAGCAACAAATATTTTAGAATTGAAATTAATCATTTAACTAAAAAAAGTTTTATCATAGTAATTAAAATTAAAAAACCATCTTTAAATGCATTGACTTTTTTAATTCCAGAATACCTTCTTCTCTCATTAGACTTACTTGTTGAAATTTTCATCTTTCTCAAACTTGCTTTAATCGGAAGTTCTACACAGAAACCAAATTTTTTTTCTTTTAAATTTAGTTTTTGTGCACTTATCGTTTTACCAATAACATATGTATATAATATATCTGTTATAGGTAATTGAAAAAATATATTTCCTATTTTGGTAAAAAAATAATTTCCAATTAAAGTTATTATTGTGTCATCTTCACTACTACAATTAGTTTCATATCTTGATGCAAATATGAAGTCATTGTTTCGTGATCTTATAAGCTTATACATTTTTTTTAGCTCACGTGGATTAAAAGATCCATCAGCATTAAAAATACAAAAGTATTGGGTTTTAATTTTTTTAAGTCCTGTAATTAATGCATCTCCATAACCTTTATTTGATTGGAATATGACTTTTTTTTTAAATTTTTTTATTACTTTTATAGTTTCATAATCAGTTTTTTCGACAACAAATAAAAACCTACACTTAAGCTTGAGTTTTTCAATTTCTGTAATGACAAACGGTAAAGATTCTTTTTCATTTTTTGCTGGAATTAAGAGAGTTATATCATTATTCATAAAGTTAATTTATTTACATTACTTAAATTATGATATCAAATTTATATATCTTTATTTTATATTATTTATCAATACCATTATCCTTTATTGGGTATGGTTTATTTTTTTTTTCATTAAATAAAGATTTAAAAATTTCCTCAAATTATGGATATGCAGGTTTAACTGGTGTAATAATATTAAGTATCTATTCTTACTTTTCATCCTTATTTATAAGTCATAGTGAGTTACATAATTTTTTGATTCTGCTTATGGGTTTTGTTTTTTTTTGTTTTTTTAAATTTAAAAACAATGATCAAAATAAAATTTTATTTATTCTTTTAACAGTTTATTTTGTAGGTTTATTAATATTTAAAACCCATGATGATTTTCCATACTATCATTTTAATTATACATATTACTTAACACAAATGCCAAGTGCTCTAGGGATTGGTAATTTTAATTTAGGTTTAAGAACACCATCCTCAATATTTTATTTAAATTCTTTATTTTATTTACCTTTAGCAAAATACTATCTCTTTCAAATATCAGTATTTTTAATTTTTTTATTTTCAAATATTATTTTACTAAGTAAAATAATTAATAAAAATAGTTTTAATTTTTTAAACTATTATTATCTTTTATCTTTTATTTTTATAAATATATTTTTTTATAGAATTTCAGAACATGGGACTGACCGTTCAGCTCAAATATTAATTTTAATTTTGATTGGAGAAATTTTATTTTTTGTAAATTTTAAGTCAAATATTAAAATAATACTTTCTAAACTTTTTTTACTTATTGCGATAATCATTTCACTAAAAGCTTTCTATGTTCTTTATGTAATTTTTTTTTCAATAATTATTTATAAATTATATAAATCATACAATTTAAAAGAAATTTTTTTATATCTAGTCTCAAATTTCTATTTTTATTTTTTACTAATTTTATTTAGTTTAATATTACTAGTAAACTTTATTAATTCTGGATGTCTTGTTTACCCAGTAAGCTTTACATGTTTTGATAGTTTTGATTGGGCTATTTCTACCTCAGAAGTAAAAGAATTAAACAATTGGTATGAACAGTGGTCTAAGGCAGGTGCAACACCAAATTTTAGAGTTGAAGATCCAGATAATTATATAAAAAACTTTAATTGGGTACCAAACTGGGTAAATGAATATTTTTTTACAAAAGTATCTGATTTTATTCTTGGTCTCATAGTGCTCTGTTCTTTACTTTTGCTAACTTTTTTTCCTTTTAATAAAGTAAATATAGATAAAAATGTTCGAAAAATTAATTTTGTTTTAATTATAATAATAATTTTATTTGCAGAATGGTTCTATAACCATCCAACATTGCGATACGGGGGATATTGTCTTATTGCGGCATTATTTTTTATAATTACTGCAACAAAACTTGAAAAAAATAAATTTAATTTTGAAAAATCAAAGAAAAGAATTGTTTTTTTTATAATCTTATCTTTAGTTATTTTTCTGACTAGAAATATAGATAGAATTTCAAAAGAGCATAAACAGTATGCTTATAATCCATTAATTAATGTTTTATATAAAGTAGAGGATTCTTATTTTGACTTAGATGCAAAATTAAGAAAAAAGAAAAATAACTATAATTCATGTATTCTAAAACAAGCAGAATGTAGAGAAGATGAAATATATGGTATCAAAAAAATTCTAAATTTTTATGTTTTTTATAAAAAATGATTAAATTCTTTTCAAAAATAACTTTATATTTTTTTGATTATTTTCATAAAAAAAAAATAATTAGATTTCTTAAAAAATCTAATATTTTTTCTATTAACACTTTTTTAGACATAGGCGCTCATAAAGGAGAGAGTATTGATTTTTTTTCAAAAAATTTACAAATAAAAAAAATATATTCTTTTGAAGCAAGTTTAAGTAATTTTAAAATTCTTAAAAAAAAATATAAAAATAGTGACCATGTTGTATTAGAAAATATCGCTTTAAGTTCAAATATATCTGAGTTGAAATTTAATCAATGTGATGAAAGTTCATCTTCAACTTTTAGCTCTATCAACGCAAATTCAAAATATCTACAAAAAAAAATGAAATATTTGAATGCTTCCGAATTAGAAATGTTTTTTAAATCTACTAAAATTAAAACAAATACACTTGATAATTATTTAAAAAATAAAAATATTTCTGTTATTGATTTAATTAAACTAGATACAGAAGGTCACGAATTTCAAATTTTAAAAGGATTAGAAAAAAATATAAAAAATGTAAAAACTATAATTTTTGAACATCATTATGACAACATGTTAAACAAAAATTATACATTTAGTGATATAAACCATTACTTAAAGAAAAATTATTTCAAAAAGATTTTTAAAATTAAAATGCCTTTTAGAAAATCATTTGAATATATATATATAAATACAAAATAATATTATAATGCAAATATTAAGCTTTAAAGATCTTAACTCAAAAATTATTTTTATATTTTTTGTGGTTTTGCCAGCAGCTATAATAGCAGGAAGTGCAATCTCAAATACCATAATTCTCTTAATAAATATCTTATTTATATTTGAAATCACAAAAGAAAAAAAATTAAATTATTTAAATAATAAACTTTTTTTTAGTTTAATCTTAATATGGTGTTGTTTGCTTATGAATTCAATCATAATTGCAAAGGATGTTGATAGTTTAATTCGTAGTTTTGGATTTCTAAGATTTATTTTATTAGTTTTTTCTTTCAAATATTTTTTTGAAAAAGAAGATGATAATTTTAAAAATAATATTTTAAAAATTTGGTTTATAATTTTTTCAATTGTATCAGTAGATATATTAATAGAATTTACTAGTGGTTCAAATATTTTAGGTTTCAGTTCAGAACTTAATGGAAGAATTGCAAGTTTTACAGGTGATGAACTCAAAATAGGAAATTATTATTTTGGATTTATACTGCTTTCTCTTTCATTTTTTTACAAAAATTATTTTAAAAAACATCAAATATTTTTTTATATTTTACTTTTATTATTTATGGTCATATCTTTTTTAATTGGAGAGCGATCAAATTTTATAAAAGTTTTTATAATCTGTTCAATTTTTATTTTTCTAATAGACACTCAAAATTACTTAAAAAAAATTATGATTATAAGTTTGTTTTTTTTAATATCCTATACCACAATATTGAATAATGAATTTTATAAAAGTAGAATAATTAACGAAATAATTGTCCCAATGAAACAAAATGGGATTTCAAATTTTATTTACGATTCAAGATACGGAAAACACTACGAAATAGCCAAAAAAATTTATCTTAATAATAGTATTTTTGGGGTTGGTATAAAAAAATATAGATCAGCTAGCAAACTGCCTATTTATAATAAAAATGAAAATTTAGATGCATCTACAACTCATCCTCATCAAATTCATTATGAATTTTTATCAGAAACAGGATTGGTAGGTTACTTAATTTTCATAATTTTTTTTACCTACTCAATGATTTTTGGATTAAAAAAGTTTTTTAAATACAGAAATCCATATGTACTCACCTCATCGCTATTTATATTAGCAACAGCAATGCCCTTAATCCCTTCTGGAAGTTTTTTTACCTCTTACGGTGCCACAATTTTTTGGATTAACTACAGTTTTTTATTTATGAAAGATAATAATAATTAATTTATTCCTACTAAAACTTAGTGAATAACTTAGTTACATAATAATCTAGGTTTTTATTAATGTTTATTTTTTTTATTTCTTTAATAGAATTCATATAATTATGTGCCTGCAATCTCTTTTGCCACCAATTATGATCAAACTTTCTGTAATTTGACATTATTCCCTCATTTGTCTGTCTATAATTAGTAACTATTTTTTTATTAAATATTTTTCTTTTATTATCAATAAAAGAATAAATATTAAGCCTTGTATCAATTTCAATTTTTTCGTATTGATTTGGATAAATAAAATTTTTAAAATTGTTAAAAAATTTTCTTGAGCAAGATAAAGAACTAGTTGGAAAAATAATTGGCCAACTTCTCATCAAATTAAAAATACTATTTATCTTAAAATTTTTAGTTTTATTTTCATTAAAATATAGCTCTGGTGTATCAGCGATAAATTGGAAATTATTTATATTATTATATTGAATAATTTTTTCAATTTTATCTAATTCAAAAAAATCATCTGAGTCTAAAAAAAAAATAAAATCTCCTGAGGATTTTTCAAAAGCTTTTAAAATAACGTCTATCTGATTAAGTGCAGGAGAATTTGTTGATCTTGTATTCACAAGAGTTCTTACAGTTTTAAATTTTTTCGCTATTTTAAGTGAATTATCATTTGAGCCATTATCTGAGAAAATTATCTCAATATTTTTGTAAGTTTGATTAACTGCAGATTTTAGACATTCATCTAAATACTTAGATTTGTTAAAATTTGAAATTAATATGGAACAAAGCATCAATTACACTGCATATCAAAAATTATTTTTCTAATTCCATATTTTGGTTTAAAGCCAATTTTTTTTATTTTATCTATATTAGCAACTAGTGATGTTTTTTTATCGTTTTTTTTATAAAAAATTTTCTTATTTTCTCTATTGATTAGCTTCACAATTCTTAATAAATTTGTTGCTTTGCCAGTTCCAATATTAAATATACCAGTTGAATTTTTTTTTTTTAGAAGATTAACTGCTCTACACAAGTCATCTATATGACAAAAATCTCTATCATGGTTTAAATCTTTCAAATTAATTGTATGTTTAGATTGATTTATTTTTTTAAGTAAAGAAGGTATTAAATAAGGTGTAGATTGTTTTTTATGAGTAAAACTGAATATTCTTCCAATACAAATTTTTATTTGTTTGTTTTTAGAGATTTTTAAAAGATAATTTTCAGTTTTTAGTTTTGTTTTACCATATAAAGATAAAGCATATGTTGGGTCTTTTTCTTTCAATTTTTTGTTACTACTCTTATAAACATGAGAACTAGAAGAAAAAAATAACCATATTTTTTTATTTGAAGTCAATATGCTATTAACCAAATTCCTGGTACCTATATAATTTACGTTTAAAGAATTCATATAATTTTCCTTAACATAATTTGTCGAAACCTTGGATGCAAAATGCAGTACATATTTAGCTTTTGTATTTTCAATCCAAAATTTTACATCGTCATATTTTGTTATATCGCCTTGAAAAATATCATATTTATAATTTTTATATTTACATATAAAATAATTTCCCAAAACTCCTGTGGCGCCTGTTATTCCAATAATTTCTCTGCTCATTTAAAATAACTAAAAATTAATATTTAAGTTAAATGTTATTTTATATTTCTTTTTAATAAAAAATATACACTTATATAGAATATCATACTCAGGATTAATATTAAAAGTAATGGAATGGTTTCATACAAAAAATTATTTGCAATAATTATGATAATGAGATTATAAAAATTGATAGATAATCCAGTTAATGTATTAGCAATTTTATTATCTATAATTTTTTTTCTTATAAAAATATATAATAAATGATGTAAGTGAAGATTGTCAGCATTTTTAATTTTTTTCTTTTCAAAAAATAATCTTCTTGTTAAGGAAAAAAAATTTTCAAATGCTGGATACCATAACATGACAGCAATGTAATATGGACTTACTAAATTATTTTGATTTGAAAAATGTATAAAAAAAATTGCTGCATAAAAACTTATTAAGTATGAACCACCATCACCTAAGAATGACTTATTAAAAAAATTATGTAATATAAAGATTAGCAAAATTGTAACTAGTATTTTTAAATTATATATCTCAGCTTCAATTTCGTAATGATTTGAAATAAATAAAATATTTAAAAATATTATTAAATAATAACCAGAGTTAAGAGTATTAACTCCATCAATAAAATTGGAACCATTAATTAAAATCAAAATACAGAAAGTTGAAAATATTATTTTAAATATAAATTGGTTTAATAAATATTGATCAATATAATCAATTCTCAATGTGCTGATATATGTGTCATTGAAATAAATATAGATAATTACTATAAAAGATTGAAAAAATAGCCTTACTTTTGGAGAGGAAATTTTATTTATATCCGAAAGTAAACCCAGTGAAAAAATTATTATAAAAAAAAATTTATTTACTATTGAAATATCTTTTAAAAGAAAAATTATTGTAAATATAATTAAAATCCCCCCAGTTATTGGCACGTCAATTTTATTTACATAGCTTTTATGTTCTGATTTTATCAAACCATCAATTAATAATTTCCTTCTTAAACAATAAACATTGAAAATATTAAATAAAACAATTCCTAGAAAAAATAATATTATTAAATCAATCACTAAAATAATTTATATTTTAATAAAGTCTTAATTGATAGTGTCTATATCACTTAACAACATATCTTTAACCAACATTTTAAAATTGTATCTTGGTTTAAAATTTAATATTTTTTTAGCTTTAGAAGAATCGCCTTTTAAATAATTTATATCCAGCGGCCTAAAGTATCTTTTATCAACTTTGATTAATAACTTTTTCTTCTTACCTAAGACCTCATAAGCTCTTTCATTCAAACCTTTGCCAACCCATTTAATTTTAATTTTTAAAATTTTACATACTTCCTCAATAAACTGCTTAACAGTGTACGTATGTCCAGTTGCTATTACATAGTCATCAGGTTTTTTTTGTTGCATTATTTTCCATTGCATCTCTACATAGTCTTTAGCATGACCCCAATCCCTTTTAGCATATATGTTACCTAGCCTTAAAATTTCATTTGATCCCTTCATTTTTTTTGCAAAAAACATAGTTATTTTTCTCGTTACAAAGGTCTCTCCTCTTCTTGGACTTTCGTGGTTAAAAAGCATTCCGCTTGTTGCATACAAATTGTAAGACTCTCTATAAATTTTTGTAATATGATGGGCAAAAAGTTTAGCTGCACCGTATGGAGATTTAGGATTTAGCTCAGAATTTTCATTAAAGATGTTTTTACCTTTTTTTTCGCCAAATAATTCAGAGGAAGTAGCTTGATAAAATTTAATTTTTTTTTTTAAATTTAAGGATTTTATAACTTCTAAAATTCTTAGAGAACCAATTCCTGTCACTTCAGAAGTATAAACTGGATTTTCAAAAGATACACCAACATGACTTTGGGCTCCTAAATTATATATTTCATCTGGCTTAATTTGTGAAATAATTTTAAATAAACTATCGGTGCTAGTTAAATCTCCATAATGTAAAAAAAATTTTGATTTAAGTTTTGGGTCATCAATTAAGTGATCAATTCTGCTAGTGTTAAATGATGATGATTTTCTTTTAATTCCATGAACTAAATAATTTTTTTTTAGTAAAAACTCAGCTAAATAAGATCCATCTTGACCAGTTACACCTGTTATAAGAGCAATTTTTTTCATTATTTAAATATAAGTTTTTTTAACATATTTTAGAAATTTGTATAATTATAATATTCAAATAAAAACTGAGTTCTTTAAGCATCATTTAATAATTTTGATAATGAGTTAAAATGATTAAACAAGGTATAGTCTTTACTTTTTTTTATTGCATTTAGTTTTTTAAAAAAAATATTTTCTTTTGAGTCCTGAATAAATAGATTGATCTGACTAATTAATTCATTAATATCATTATTTTTAAATATATAACCTGCTACATTATTTTCTATAAATTCTTTTGGCCCATTAGGACAATCACTAGAAATAATTATCTTTTTTGAAATTGCGGCCTCGATCATTACAAAACCAGGATCCTCCCATAATGACGTAGAAATCACACAAATACTTCTAGAAATATACTCATAAACATTCTTGACGTTTCCCATAAAAAATACATCATTAGATATTCCCAAACTTCTTGCGTGATTAATTAAGGAGTTTTTTAATTCACCTTCGCCTAAAACAACTAATTTGTATGATTTGTTTATTTTATGTATTTCTTTGAATGCATCTAACAATAGTTTATGATTTTTTTGCCTAGTCAATCTTCCTATAGCTAGAAAGTAATTTTCTATATTTACAGTTTTTTTTTTAAATTTAGGTTTTAATTTTTTTATTTCAATTACGGGATCTCGAAGTAGAAATAATTTGCATTCATCAAAAATTTTTTTTTTCTTTAATGTTTCTAATGTGGCTTGAGTTGGAACAAATACTTTGTAAATTTTTCTATTTGAATATTTCCAAATTAATTTTCTAAACAAAGTTAATTTTGGTAAGCCAGAAATTCTGAGTATAAATCTAGTTTCAAATTTAGAAAAAATCAAAATTATCAATGGTAAAGATGAAATCAAGTGAATTACTAAATATTTTGGTTTATTTTTTTTTAAATAATTAATTAGGGGGAATATGCCTAAAAAAAAGAGGACAAGATAACTTATACGACTTTTAAAAAAACTATTTTTAGGTAATTTATTAATTAAGCCTTTTTTATAATAATCGATATAGTTTAATTTAGAATTAATATTATCAGAATTTTGGATTTTATTTTCAGACCACTCTCCAAAGAAATTTAATAAATCTATCGTAACTGGACTTTTGTTAAATATTAAAAAAGATTTTATGGAATTTTTTACTGATTTAACAGTAGCTATTTTATCAAAAAAAGGAGCCCAATAAGAAATGTGCATCAGTAATAAATTTTTTGTTTATTAACTATAATTATATTAATAACCTGTCAAAACTAAATATTATTAAAATTAAATATTTTACCTAAATGAAAGATAAATATAAGATTTACGTATTCCATCCATATTCAAAAATAGGTGGGGCAGATCTTTCTATTTCGAGATTAATAAATAATTTAGATAAAAAAAAATTTGATATAGATTTTATATATTTAAATCAGCAAAGTTTAAACAAATATGTTAATAAGAGAAAAATAAACTTTATAAAAATAAAATCAAAACGAACTTTTTTTTCAATTTTTAAAATTCGCGAGTATTTGAAAAAAGATTCCTATAAAAAATATAAAAAACATATATTTATATCTAATCAAAACTTTGCAAACATAGTATCTTTTTTAATTTTATTCAAAATGAATTGGATCAAACATGTGCTAGTTGAAAGAAATCATATTGATGAATTTAAATACGACTACTCTATAAAAAAACAAATAATACTTTTATTAATGAAATATTTTTATAAAAAAGCAGATGCTGTAATTGGGATTAGTAAAAAATTAAGTAAAGATTTATCCAATCATATTAAAAAAAAATGTATTACTATTTATAATCCTGCTTTTGACACTAATGTATTTAGACTTTCAAAAGAAAAAATTTCTCTAAAAAAAAAGAAAAATACAATCTTGACAGTTGGTAGATTGGAAAATCAAAAAGATATTATTACAATTTTAAAAGCTTTCGAATTATTGATCAAAAAAATAAATGCAAGACTAATAATCATTGGATATGGATCACAATATAATATGTTAAAAAATTATATAAAAAAAAATAAACTACAAAAAAATATAATTATTTTAACTAAAGTAAGTAATCCCTTCCCCTACTATAAAATTGCAGATACATTTGTTTTAAGTTCTAAATTTGAAGGGTTTGGAAATGTGCTTGTAGAAGCAGCTATGTTTAAAATTAATATTATAAGTTCTAATTGTAACGCTGGACCGAGAGAAATTTTATTTAATGGTCGTTACGGACAATTATTTAATATAGGTGACTTTATCAGATTATCTGAGCAAATGTATATATCTTTAAAGAATAAAAATTTATACAATAAAAATCAATTTTTTAATTCATTAAAAAGATTTAACTTAAGAAGTAATGTATCAAAGTACATACATTTATTTAAACAGATATAATGAAAAAAGAATTAATTTTTTTTTGTCCTTCTATAGAGGAGGGAGGTGTAGAAAAAAATCTATATTTACTCAGTAACCAATTGTGTAAAAAATTTCAAACTACATTAATAACAGCAAATAAAAATAAAAAAAAAATGTTTGATAAAAAAATAAAGTTTTTATCAACAACTAAACTTGATATTAATTTTGCACCAAGAATAGTTAAGTC
>MDTA01132107.1_pt1 | contig 11729 bp, 10 predicted proteins | sample 811151 | NCBI WGS metagenome assembly MDTA01 (sample SAMN05326648, study PRJNA326480) | marine metagenome | isolation source: seawater | place: Indian Ocean: South | collected 2010 | reverse complement strand
TTGCCGATATTTTTTAATTCACTTAAATTGTCAACCGTTACAGAAACTTGTGACTTTTTAATATTTTTTCTAGTTATTGGTAAGGAATCTAATTTATCTAATTGATAGTTTTGTCTATATTCCCCTTGAGAATTAGGAGGGACATAATTGAAAATATTTAAACTAGGCTGTTCAAATAGACTAGAAAAGATTGAAAAGCCATCATAAATGTAACATCTTTCTAAAAGAGCTACCTTGTCTTGTGTTTTAATTTCATTGATAATTTTGTTCATGTGATTAAACAAAAGTCGATAATGTGGCCATCTTTCTGTATCAAAAAGATTTTTAGTTAATTCATCTATTATTAGCTCCCTATTATTTCTCATGATTGACTTAAGTTATTTAATTATCTTTGTATTTTAGATATCCTAACACTAAAGAAAAAGCAAAACTTACTAATGATTAACTAATTAAACAACATAAACATTAAAACAAAAAAATTAAAAATGTAGTTTCTTCTGAATTTTTAACTTAGAAGTAGCTAATATTTCTGCTATTAAATTCCCAGCATTACCTTGCCCAAACATATCAGATCTTTCATATTTTCCATGACTTAATTGTATCTTGATTGCATTCTGGATTTCTTCATTTTTATAATCAACGTGAATTATATTTTTTCCACATTCTCTACCATTTTGCCTAGTCCCAATATTTACTGCAGGTACTCCCAAAAAAGCCCCCTCCCTAATAGCAGAACTAGAATTGCCTACTTGACAAAGGCAGTTTGCAATTAGTCTGATAAAGTCTTCAGGTGAAAAGTTTTTATAAAAATGAATATTTTTAGGCCTCTCTCTTTCCCTAAATATTCTAATACCCTTAGAAACATCGTCTGAACCTGCATCAATATTTGGCCATAACCAAACTACTTGCATCTCAATTGAAGAAACAGCTTCTATAGTTTCTTTGATTTGATCAAAACCCTCACCAAATTCAGTAGTGACCGGGTGTTGTAAAACTACAATATAAGGCTTAAGAGGGTCTATCCCTGGACCTACGCCTTTGTATCTTTTGAAAAAATCTCCATTGATTGATAAGTCTGTATTAGCAGCAATATCCATGGCTGGGCAACCTGTCATATAAATGGTTTCAGGGTCCTCTCCTAGCCTAATGAGATTACTTTTAGCTAATTTTGTTGAAGGAAAATGTATATGAGCAAGCTTGGTAATAGCATGTCGAACACTTTCATCAATAGAACCTGTAACTTCTCCTCCTTGGGTATGCGCTAATGGAATATTCATATATGAAGCCGCTACAGCAGTAGCAAGTGTCTCATATCTATCAGCGACTGTAAGTACTACATCAGGTTGTAGATTCTCGAAAATTGTTGATAATTCAATAATCGCTAATCCTGTTGATTTTGCCATGGTAGTAGGGTTTTCTCCCTCTATTACCGTATAAACAATATTAGTTATTGATAATCCATCATTTTCGATTATTTCCCTAATATCCCCAAATCTCTGCAAAACAGCAGAAGCCCCAACAACAAGTTGTAAATTTATACCTGAATGTGACTTTAAAGCTAATAATACACTTTTGATTCTGCCATAATTTGCTCTGCTATTTACAACGATACAAATCTTACGTTTATTTTTCATATTTTTTATAGTAATTATGAGTTAGATTCGAGGTATTCATATTTTAAGATTCGATTCGATGGAACTGCAACTTTCAGACGTTTCCCTAATACTTTATTGATATCATCAGAACAAATACCTCCACTGGGTTTTTTTTGTGTGAGCATATCTTTTGTAAGAATTGTACCTGCAGGGAGATTATTTATTGGACTAAGACTTTTTGTAAATAAAAATTTTGTTTTTTCTAACTTTTTTGATGATTTATCTTTATCTACTGGATTACTTCTCATTATTTTGAAAGCTTTACTTGCATGACATATCATGGATAATTCAGCGAGATTTAGGGAAGAAGAAGAATCAGGACCGTACATATCACGATCAAAATTAACATGAACCTCTAAAAAATCGGCATTATTTGCTATTGCGGCAATAGAGGGCCAAGGACTTCCAGAATGATCTGACAAACCGTTTGGGATATTAAATCGCTCCTTTATTTCTCCCAAAATATTTAATCCAACATCTTCTAATGAGGTTGGATAATTTGAAGTGCATTGAAATAATGCGACTTCTGCACCTTTATTTTTAGTATGATTAACAACTTTTTCAATATCTTTCCAATTACTCATTCCGCTGCTTAAAAGAATAGGTCCACCTAATTCAATAATTAAATCAATAAGAGGTAGATTAAATACTTCCCCTGAACCTATTTTCCATGCGGGCATCCCAATATCAGCTAATAATTTTGCTGCTTCCAGAGAAAAAGGACTACTTAAAAAAATCAAATTTTTTTCATTTGCGTGACTTGCCAATTCAAACCATTGTTTCCTAGTAAATTCCATCCTTTTCCAATATTCCCATCTATTTTTATATTGGCTACTCATTGGAATTCTAAATTCTTCATCTAGGGTGGATTCAGCATTCGCAATATGAGTTTGGAACTTAATGGCGTTTGCTCCAGTTTTAGCAACAGCATCAATAAATGAATGTGCTAAACCAAGAGAACCATCATGAGCCTGGGCTACTTCTGCAATTATAAAAGTTTCAGCGTTATCATCTATATTGTAATTTTTAATTTTCATATTGATACCAAAAAGTTTCCATTATAAACTTTATTATTTCATAGATCCTATATTAAGAAAATATTTTTCCTTTCTAAATTTAAGATAATTTCGGGATCTTTAATTTTTAAACAGGTATTTTAAAATTCATCTTATAAGTTTTCAAAACATATAGTATTAAATCTTATGTATAGTTTTAAGTCATTCAAGTAAATTAAGAAAGCGACTCTATTACTGTTTTTAATGAGTTCTCTCTGGATTAGATAAAGAAAGTTTATAATCACTTCATAATTAGTAAATGTTATAAACTAAAGAAATTTATAAAAAATCTCACTCTTGAAAGGGATAATTAAACCTTTCAAAGAAAAAGGGAATAATAATCAGTTTTACTACACAGTTTTTAAAGACTTTACAACCATTTACCATAATATTTGCTTTAGGGGGTGGCTCCTAATAAAATAGGTAACATCTTTTCAGTGATTAAAATCATAATGTTAAAATCATTAGTCTCAAAACTTATATTTTCTATTTTTAAACCTGAAAAGAAAAGAAGCGGCAACAGGCCCATAAGGGAAATTTTAAAGTTGCCAATCTTTTTTGATTTAAGTTCTTTTTTTATACAATTACGATATTTGCATAGAATAAAATATGTTGATTCATTAAGTAAAACATCTAAATATCTGAAAGATGTATTGGATTATAATTACACAGTTACTAGTTCAAAATTAATAACAAGAAGTAGGAGAGCAGAAGTTTATTACCAAATAAGCTCAATAATTTTAAATGAAATTTCAAATAAAAAGTTATTAATTATTGGCCCAAGAAATGTGCAAGAGCTCTTTATAGCTTGGTTATATGGATTTAATTGGGAAAATATTTTTGCAATAGACTTATACAATAGCCATCCAAAGATAAAAATTATGGATATGCATAATTTAGATATCAAAGATGAGATATTTGATTGTGTTGTAATGGCAAATACACTCGCATATGCTGATGATACTAGAAAAGTTATACAAGAAGTTTCTAGAGTATTAAAACCTGATGGTATTTTTACATTTGGTGCTACTTTTGAACCAATGGATAAAAGATGGGGGGGGTCAATAATTAATGGTGAAAATATATACAAATTCTTAAAAGATTCAAAAATGAACATTAACCTACATCTTCCTGAAGAAAAGGTGAATTCATCGGGTCGCTCTCAAACTACACATAATTTTTGTGCTAAAAAAATTAATTCAAGTTTTGAATTGACAGATAATTTTTCTATTTGATTTTTTCTTTACGAAATATATTAATGTCTAAAAACATTATTTTGAGATGTGATTTTTTTGGTGGTTCTGGTATCGGACACTTAAAAAGAACTAGTATATTGTCATCTGCTTTGCAAAAAAAAGGTTATGAAACTATTCTCCTTGTTGATAATATTCCCCCAAAAAATATTTTTAATTTAAAAATTAATTATAAAAAACTTCCTTTTGAAAACTTTGATGAATTATTAGAGGCTGAATTTATTGTTAAACTTGCAGGCTTAAATAATGTAGAAATTATTATTGGTGATTCATACAGAATAACAAAAAAATGGGTTCAAAGGCTCAAAAATAATGGGCTAAAGGTAGTCCTTTTAGATGATTTTAATGTAGATTTAGAGGCTAATTTATTTATAAATTATACTCCCTTTAATAAATTTTCCTATTTATATAATTCTTGTCGACAGTTAAGAGGCCCAAAATATTTTTTAACAGATAGTAAAATTCACAAAGGTAAAGAAATTTACCCTAAAAGAATTATTGCTCATGCAGGAGGAAATGGAGATTTTTCTAAAGCAAAAAATATTTATATGAATTTAGCAAAAATTACAGATCAACTAGGTATACAGGTGGATTGGATATGTCCAAGTACTTCTAGTATGAATACTCTTGAAAAATTTATTAAGTTCAACGATAATGATCAAGTTTTGACCTGGAGAAAGGATTCAAGAAAATTGTGGCGTAATTATCAAATAGTAGTTGGACCAGCAAGTACTTCTCTTTATGAAGCTATTATTCAAGGAGCACTCCCTATAAGTTTTGCTATTTCAAAGACTCAGTGTACTGAATTAAATGATTGGCTTTCTCTTGGGCATGGTTTGCATATCAATAATGCAGAAAAAGAAAATTCTCAATTCATAAATTTAATCTTTGAACTGGCTATTAATAAATACAAAGATTTTTTAAATATACTTCAAGATCACTCAGAAAATTTAGATGCAAATGGGGTTAAGAGAGTAATTTATTCTGTAGAGTCATTATTAAGTAACTCAAGAAATAGATTTTTGGAAAAAGAAACTAAATTTGTTAAAAAAGGAGTTATAAAATGCACTTTTGAAGATTCTCATTCTTTTTTGTTAGCAAGGAATTCTGAATTGGTAAGAAATATTTCAACTAATGCAAATCATATTATTAGTTGGCCTGAACATTTAAAATGGTGGCTTGACACTCAAATTGAAAAATATCTCTTTATTGAAAATTTCAACTATCCTGAAGCATATTTCTGGGTTAAGAAATGGGAGATTTCTAATAGAGGTTACTTAACTGCCGGCTGGTTCCCATCTAGCGAAAAAACACCATTTACTTCAATCCTCAAGATATTGGATTGGCAAATAAAATATTATTCCAAAAGATACGCAAATTATACATGGGTTGCTACTGTTAAGAAAAATAATAAAGCTGCTATTGCAATTAATAAAAGAGTAGGTTTTGTTGAAGCTGGTAATGATATTTATAATGTATTGCCTATACTTTTTCCAGGAACTAATAATGATTTTAAAGTATTTGAACTTAAGTTATAAATAAATACTTTAATCTAATCAATTGAATTAGTAGAAACTTAATTAAGTAAGAATTTTTTTCTTTTTTTTTGAGTATTATGATAAAAGTCCTTATAAGATTCAAAATTTAAATTTTGTAATACATGAATTCTATTAATGAACTCTTTGATAAGAATAGAAAAGGACCTCCCTCTATTTGTGTTGAGATGAGTGGCAATCATCAAGGTAACAAAGCAGATGCATTAAAATTTTTGAAACTTGCTCATCTAAGTGGAGCAGATTTCCTTAAAGTTCAAGTCTATACTCCGGATACCATAACTTTTAATTCTAAACTTTCTGACTTTCGCGTACAAGCAGAAAATGAATGGTCAGAATATGATAATTTATATGAATTATATTCTAAGGCTCATACCCCATGGGATTGGATAAAGGAAATATTTAAAGAGTCAAAAAAAATTGGAATTAAAACTTTCGCATCTCCATTTGATCCTACAGCAGTAGAGTTTCTTGAGGAACTAGATTGCCCCATTTATAAAATTGCTTCTCCAGAGATTACAGATATTAATTTAATAAGAAAATGTGCAAAGACTGGTAAACCTATCATTTTATCTACTGGACTGGCTTCTCTTGATGATATTGATGAAGCGGTTTCAGTTCTCAAGGAAGAAAATGCAACTTTCTTAATCTTAAAATGTGTATCAGCTTATCCTACAGAATTATCAGAGATTAATATTTCTACAATGAATTTTCTAAAAAATAAATATAAATGTAATGTAGGACTATCTGATCACACAATTGGATCTCATGCGGCTTATGCTGCGACTGCATTGGGTGCAACATTAATTGAAAAACACTTCAAAATGCCCGGAGACAAATCATCTGTAGATGCAAGTTTCTCTATGGAATTATCCGAACTACCCGTTTTTAAGAGCTCCTTAAAATCTATTTACGAAGCAATAGGTACTCCAACTTTAAAGTTACCTAAATCAGCAAAAATATCCTTTTCTGGAAGAAGATCATTATATGTAGTAGAAAAAATCTCTAAAGGAGAGAAATTTACTAATAAAAATGTACGATCTATTAGACCTTGTTTTGGATTACATCCAAGATATCTTAATTCAATCATTGGCAAAAGAGCTTTATGTGATATCAAACCAGGTACTCGAATGGAATGGTCATTTTTGGATAATTCTATTCAGTAAATGAATTTCTTTTGTGTTCTGGATTAAAGTAAATTATTGCTTTTATGTTAATAAATTAATGGCTATGTTAAATTACAATAATTACGTTTTTAGTAAATGTCTTTTAGTCTTTCAGCTGAAGAATTGAAGAGATACCAACCAAACAGATATCCATTTTTGATGATAGATAGAGTTGTCAGTGTTTCTCCTGGAAAATTTGCAAAAGGTTTTAAGAATTTAACTAATAACGAGTGGTATTTCCCAAAACATTTCGATGGTCATCCTAATATGCCAGGCGCCCTTCAGCTAGAAGCCATGGCTCAGATGCTAACTGTAGCTATTACAACTCTCGAAGGACTTGAAGGAAAAGCAACACATGCACTTGAACATACTGTTAAATTTAAAAAAGAGGTTGTACCAGGAGACCGTCTTGATATATCTTCTGAAGTGATTTCATGGAAGAGGGGCATAGCAATTGGCAAAGCAATTTGTACTGTTGATAATATGGAAGTCTCTTCAGCAAATATGAAAATTACTATTCCAGAGATTTTAAATTCCTTCCTTCCCAAATGACGGCATCTTATGACGTTGTAATAGTTGGTGCTGGTGCCTCCGGATTAGCTTCAGCTTGGTATTTATGTGATAAAGGACTTAATGTAGTAGTTTTTGAACAAGGGGAAAAGTTGGTAACTAATTCAATAATTCCTTTAGAAGAGGGTGGTGAACTTCAAAAAAATAAAATTTTAAATCCTAATCCAAATATTAGAGATTCTTTTGCAGATTATAAAATTGATACTTCAGAATCTCCAATTGACATAGCAAATTACAATGGAATTGGGGGATCCACGATCTTGTTTTCTGCTCATTATCCTAGGTTTCATCCAGAAGATTTTAATGTATTTACTTTAGATAAAGTGGCAGTTGATTGGCCTTTAAAATACTCAGAATTGAGACCTTTCTATGAATTAAACGAGCATCATACTGGCCTTTCTGGATTGGTAGGGGACCCTAAATATCCTGATATTAAACCATCCATGCCTCCTGTCCCGTTGGGGCCTATGGGTAGAAAAATAGCTGAAGGTTTTCAGGCTTTAAACTGGCATTGGTGGCCTTCTTATAGTGCAATAAATACGAAAGAATATCATGGTCGCCCAATAGATCATTTTCAAAGACCTTCCAATATGGGAGATTTTTCTGGTTCAAGAGGTTCTGTAGAAAATACATATTTACCAAAAGCAATTTCTAAAGGGCTTCATGTTAAGGAAAAATGTAAGGTTATTAGATTGATTCCCGACAAATCCCAGAAATCAATAAGTCAAGTAGTTTATAAAGATCATTTAGGAAATATTCATAGTTGTGGGGGAAAAGTAATCATTATTGCTGCAAGCGGTATTGGAACTCCAAGGCTTCTATTAGGATCTAAATCCTCTAATTTCCCAAATGGAATTGGTAATTCTTCATCGCAGATTGGTAGAAACTTGATGCTTCATCCTCTTGGTTATGTAGAAGGTAAATTCCCAAAAAATTTATATTCCAATCAAGGACCTCAAGGATGCTGTCTTTTATCTCAAGAATTTTCTAAAACTGATAATAAAAGAGATTTTGTGAGAGGTTATACATTTCAGGCTCTTCGAGGACCTTTGCCAATTGAAGCAGCAATAAATCTTTTAAGTAGTAAGCAAATTAATTTAGGTAATGATATTGTAAAGCAATTTCTTTCAAAATATAATCATACTGCGCACCTTGCAATTATTACAGAGGATTTGCCTGAATTAAATAATAGAGTTTTATTGGATCCATACGATAATTCAGACGACTTGCCAGGAGTGAAAATTAAATATAAATTATCAGAAAATACCAAAAAGATGCTTACTCATGGATTAGGTAATGGAAGAAAAATCTTAAAAAAAGCAGGAGCTATAAAAACCTTTGCTTTTGGCCCTGTAAGGTATACTGGTTGGCATACATTAGGAACCTGTCGAATGGGAAATAATCCTAAGAATTCTGTAGTTAATAAAGATGGCAAATCACATGACTTTGATAATTTATTTATTGTTGATGCCTCTATATTTCCAACCTCTAGCTCAGTTAATCCAGCCTCAACAATTCAGGCACTTGCCCTATATATCTCTTCAAAAATATTAATTAAATATAAAAACTTATTTACTAATTAGATAAATAAAGAGATAAAAATGATAAAAAATTTTGATCCTACATTTATTTCTTTATGTAACTTTGCAATACCAAGTAATGATATTTTAAATGACGGTTTGGGTGATTTACTTCTCCAGAAAACTTCTTCAGAAATCGAATTTTTAAAAAAGGAAATATTTGTTAAATATCCAGATTTACTTCTTTCAATAAAAGATATTCTTGCAGAGAATCAAGGTATAGCAGGATTTGAATATTCTGATATTGTTGATCAATTAATTTCTATTCATGGTAAAAAAAAATATTTTCATTTTAATAAGGATTTAAATATTTTTTGTGCACAAGCATATTTCTCTAACAAGAAAGTTTTAGATGCTTATAAACTTTCTCTAAATATAAATCAAATCAAAGAAATTCTTGCTCTAGAAGATGATAATTTAATCTTCTCAAAATTAATCAATAAATGAATATAAAAAAAACTATTTCAGATTTGCCAATCGCAATTGTTACTGGTGGAGGATCAGGGATTGGTTTTTCTGCAGTAAAAGAATTGTTGAAGAAAAATTTTATAGTTTGCGCATGCACTGGATCAAATACTATAAACCTTGAAAACTTAAGAAATGATCTTGAAAATGATATTAGAAATAGGCTTATATTAAAAAAATTCAATATCAATGATACAGAATTTTCAAAGCAAGTTGTCCAAGATATTTATAAGCAATTTAAGAGAATAGATGTTCTGATAAATTCTGCTGGGATTCCATATGGAAACTTGTTCCTTTTAGCAAAAAGTTCAGATATCAGTGATGTTTTTCAAACAAATTATTTTTCGCTTTTAACTTTTACCCAATTTGTTGCAAGAATTATGGGGAGAAATAAAAAAGGATCTATTGTTAATATTTCATCAGCTACTTCATTTAGTGCTGATGCTGGTACACTTGCTTATGGTTCGGCAAAAGCTGCTCTTAATTTTGCAACTAAAGTTCTTTCAAAAGAATTAGCTAGTTTAGGAATAAGAGTAAATGCTGTAGCCCCAGGAATAACTGATACAGCAATGTTAAAAAAAATGGATTCTAATGCTATTAATAAAGAACTAGAGTTAAGTTCCATAAAGAAAATAGCAACACCTAAAGAGATAGCGTCAGTAATTATGTTTTTATGCTCTGAAGAATCTTCCCATATTACAGGCCAAATAATAAGGGTTGATGGTGGTAAATGATGGAAAATAAAGAATCATTTTCATATGAAAAGCTGAAATCTGATGCGTTAAAAGTAAGATTGAAAATATTAGAAATGGCATTCAAATCTGGAGGGGGTCAGCATCTTGGAGGTGGGCTATCAATGGTAGAGATAATGTGTTACGTTTATTCTTACCTGATTAATGTCAACTCTGTAAAGGAAAAACTAAATGATAGAAATAGATTTATCCTTTCTAAGGGCCATGGAGTACTTGGTTTTTATCCAGTTCTTCATCACTATGGTTTAATTACTTCAGAAGTTCTACAAACTTATAAAGAAGAATTATCAGAGCTTATTTCTCATCCCATAAGAAACTTAGAGAATGGTATCGAATCTTCAAATGGCAGTCTAGGACATGGATTGTCTTATGGTGCCGGGATTGCATATGCTTTAAAAGTAAAAAATATTAATGCGAAGGTTTATGTCCTTATTGGCGATGGAGAGTGTAACGAGGGATCCATTTGGGAAGCTGCAATGTCAGCTAGTTCTTTGAAGTTGCATAATCTAACATGCATAGTTGATTGTAATGGTTTCCAAAGTGATGGTATGACAAGCAATATTATTAATCAAGAAAATTTGGCAGATAGATGGAGCTCTTTTGGTTGGCAAGTAATTGAAATTGATGGTCATTCTTTTACTGAGATTGAAAGAAGTTTCAATTTTACTCAGCAAATTGACAAACCCAAGTTGATATTAGCAAGAACTATAAAAGGCAAAGGTATCGATTTCATGGAAAATGATAATAATTGGCATCATGGAAGATTAACTGAATCTCTTTATCAAGAGGCAATTAAAAGTTTAAAGTTATGAATTTCCTTTTGAATAAAAATTTAGCAAGGCAATGGTGTCGAATTGGTCCAAGAGGCATATACGGACAATCACTTTTATCTATGGCTGAAAGTGTAGAAAATATATTTGCTATTTCTGCAGATTTAGGGAATTCATCAGGATTAGATCGTTTTAAAGGAAAGTTTAAAGAACGTTTTATTAATATTGGTATAGCAGAGCAAAATATGATTGGATTCGCATCTGGATTATCCACATTAGATTTTAATGTTTTCGTCTCTAGTTTTGCCCCTTTTATCACTATGCGAGCGGGAGAACAAGTTAGGATGAATTTATCTTATATGCAATCAAATGTAAAAATTGTTGCGATAGGAAGCGGAATATCAATGGGCTTTCTGGGGAACTCACATTTTGGACTGGAAGATATATCAATAATCAGATCCTTACCAAATATTCCAATTATTTCCCCTTGTGATTGTTTTGAGGTTTATAAGGCGGTTGAAGCCCTAGCAAAGTTAAAAGGACCTGCATTCCTTCGCCTTACTGGTGCTGCCCCATCTCCAATCGTTAACAATATTGATTATGAATTCATTATTGGGAAATCTATTGAATTAGTTAAAGGAGATGATTTGTTGATTTTATCTCATGGTACTTTGGTTTCAAACTGCATAAAAGCAGCAAAAATTTTGGAAGAGAATTATTCAATTAAAGCATCTGTGGTTAATGTGCATACTTTACGCCCTCTTGATAAAGAAATAAATGAATTAATAAGTAAATTCCCCCTAGTTTTTACTGTTGAAGAGCATTTTATTTCTGGAGGACTTGGAACTATCATCTCTGAATTAATAGCATCATCTCCAAGTCAGAAAACTCAAGTTATAAAATTAGGCCT
>MDTA01187256.1_pt1 | contig 11731 bp, 7 predicted proteins | sample 811151 | NCBI WGS metagenome assembly MDTA01 (sample SAMN05326648, study PRJNA326480) | marine metagenome | isolation source: seawater | place: Indian Ocean: South | collected 2010 | reverse complement strand
GTTTGTTCGATCCATGGCGGATACGCAGACATCGACATCGGATCGAGGATGCTCGAGACGATCGGCCATGGTGCCTACCAGAATGACGTCGGCCTCCGCTTCCGGCGCGGACTCCTCCGGCGCAAGACAACGGATCCTGAGATACGCCCTGCTTCTCGCCCGCGATGCCGCGGCCTGCATCATATCGTCGAGATGGGAGACCGGCATCTCCTCTCCGGCCACATCGACCAGAAGAATCTCCGCGCCCTGGATAGAGTTCATCGACAGCGGTTCGGTCAGTACATCGCGGGTGGTCCCCTCTAATCCGGAGACGACTGCGCGATCACGACCGAGCAATGCATTGAACAAGGTCGACTTGCCGGCATTGGCTGCTCCTTCGAGAACGACCCATGGCAACGACTGCAGCGACTCCAGTCCCACGCTGCGCGCGAGATGCGCTTCGATTGCATTCACCGCCTGTTGCGTTCGATGTTCCAGATCGTCCAGTTCGATCGCGGTGACATCCTCTTCCTCGGTGAAGTCGATGCCCGCCTCGACCAGCGCGAGTGCATCGGCCAGATCCTCCGATACCTCCTGAGCCAGTCGTCCAAGACGATCGTCCCTCATTCTTCCTGCCGCCTCGATCTCCCCGTCGGACCGAGCCGCAACGAGCGCCGCGACGCTCTCAGCCTCCGCAAGCTTCATGCGACCCGACAGGAACGCACGAGCCGTGAATTCACCCGGGCCAGCAGGGCGGACGTTGAGTCCGGAGTGATGTGCATCCTCGAGCAAGTTGTTGACGACGCGATGAAGCAGGGATGGATGACCGGGAAACTGGAGTTCGAAGCTGTCCTCACCGGTGTATGAGCGAGGCCCCGGCATCAGTGACAGCAGTGCCGGGATGGACACGTCCTCGAGTCGAAAACGCACCGCCTGGATGCGACGCTCGATGCTGGATAGACCAGTGGACAATCTGGATCGAAGCAACTCGAACGCACCGGGGCCACTGCCGCGGACAATGCCACGAGCCGAATGCCCCGGAGGACTGGAGATCGCCAGAATGGTCGAGTTGAGGTCCACGAAACCTCCTGTCTGTCAGCCGCGTTTCTTGCCGCCACGTCGGTTGCGATTGCCGCCCTTGGACTGTCGACGTTCCATCATCTTCGCGTAGGCACGGGCCTTCGGATCGCGGATGGTCTTGCTGCCTTCGGCAGATCGACCGGCGACCGTCGAGGCCTGGGCACGCTTTGGCTTCAGATCGAGATCCATCTTGTCGACCTGCTTGCGGATGTGCCGGCCCTCCAGCGTTCCGATGATGCTGGACGTCATGATGTAGAGCGTCAGTCCCGAAGGAGCGGTGTACAGGAAGAGGGGGAATGCCACCACGGTCATGACTCGGATGATCTTCTGCTGCGTCTCCTGCTCGGGGGTCATCGCCGCATTCTGTGGCGTCAGATACTTCTGCTGGAGGAAGAAGAACACACCCAGCAGAATCGGCAGCAGATTGATTCCGCTGACATGCCAGAAGAGGAACTGATGAGGCTCCTGGAACGTGTAGAAGAAGTGGTCGGGCGCCGCGAGGTCAGCCAGGAACGGCCAGCCATCGAACAACTGGAAGAATCCCCAGAACGCCGGTTGCTGGCGAAGCTCGTAGCTGAAGTAGAGACCCGCATACAAAGCGATCCAGATCGGCATCTGAAGCAGCATCGGAAGACAACCGAGCATCTGGAACGGATTCAGGCCATGCTCGCGCATGAGCTTCATCTGCTCCTGCTGCATCTTCCTCTTGTCGTCGCCGCAGCGTTCCTTGAGTCGATCGAGCTCGGGCTTGAGGGCCTGCATCTTGCGACTGAACTTCTGCATGTTCACCTGGGACATCCGTGTGATCGGATGGAGGATGAATCGAACGATGATCACCAGGACGATGATGGCCAGACCCCAGTCGAACACGACATGATTGGCCAGCATCGCGAGAGTGCCCAGCAACAGATCCGCCAGCCACTGGAAGGTGCAGCAGGCGCACGCCGAGAATCCGGAGATCTGGTAGAGAATGATGCCGCCCATGTTCAGCGCAACGTAGGGCTGCTTGACATCGAGGATATCGGAAGCCATGGGACCGGCGTAGATCCCCATGCTGAAGTCGTGCTTCTGACCGGATCGGATGTCGGTCATCGGGCTGAAGAGTCCGGTCTCGATCAGGGTGTCTTCGGCGGACATCGCATACTTGGATATCTCGATTCGATTGACCACCGATTCGAGTGAACGATCGCCCACGCCCTCGGATGAGAGCAGTGGATGAATCGCCATGGTGAAGTAGCGGCTTGTCGACGCGAACCATGAAAGCGTGAAGCCCTCTTCAAGGCTCAGTTTGTTCGGCCAGAACAGCGGCTCGTCGCCTTTGACGACATCACCGTACTCAAGCAGCATGTCGCCGTCCGCGATGACGTCCGCCATGCGGTTGGCATCGACCTCAGGGCTGAATTCGTACCCGAATCTGAAGCGACGTCGATCCAGATAGCGGGATCGCTCCGGTCGCAGGTTCGGCGGTCCGTACTGCTGCCACTGGACGGAGATGTCGCGACCGGTGTGGTTGACCACACGCTGATGGAGCTTGATGTCGAAACCATCGTCCAGTTCGAATCGACGAAGGATCTCCATGGCGAGTTCGCCCTTGGCGTTCTCGACCTGGGCTCTGAACATGCCAGCCCCGATGGACTGCCAATAGAGATCGGAAAGCAGCGGCAGCGGACTCTGAAGCGAGACCACCTCCTCGCCCTCCTGCCATTGGACCTGTAGACCACTGGCCGCCATCAGTGAGATCTTGATGGACTGTCCGGCGTATGGGACCGCCTGCATTCTCCGCAGGACGAACCGTTGATCGTCGGGTGGGAGACTGTATCCCTCGACTGACCCGCGCGACTTGGCGGCGTAATAGGATTCCGCCTGCCGTCTGGCGGCAGCCGTATCCCAGATGTTCGAAAACGTGATGCTCTCGATTCCGCCACCGACACGGGTGAAGGCGACTTCCATCTTCGCCTTGTCTGGATCAAGCAGGGAACCGAGGGTTGGGAGCTTCTCCTCCGCATCGACGGGGTGCTGCCGGACAACCAGGCCTTCCATGCTCAACATCGGTCCGGACGGTTCCGGCGAAGCCGTTGGTGCGGGAACCTCGGGTGTCGTTCCAGCGGACTCCCCGGCTGTCGGTGAATCGCCTTGATTCGCGGCAACGGGTTCGTCGGAGGATGTTGCCTTCTCGGTCTGATCTGGACCGGACTGGTCGGCTGACGTCGTCGCATTGGACTGTTGTGATCCCGTGGATGCGTCGCGTGCCATCTTCGGCGAGAACACGATCATTAGGATGATGCCGAACGCCAGACCAAGCACGAGCGCGGGCACCATCAACCGCAACTTGCGATTCACCTTGGGACTCATTCCGTTTCGAGAGGGCGCGGGCACGGTTCGTTCACCGACCTTCCAGCAGACGATCGCCGAGCCAGTTGTTCAACTCTGGGATCGCGTAGATCTTGCGTGCGACCGATTCGACGTCGTAATCGAGCCGGTGGAATTCGACGTTCATCTCTTCCTCGTCGAGTATCGCGTAGCTTGCCCTTGGATCCATGTCCCTTGGCTGTCCGACCGAACCGGGATTGACGATGACTCGCTCATCATCATTGAACTTGTACACACCACCAAGGTCAGTCGGTGGATAGAACTCGGGCTCGTTGGTGAACACGCCCGGCACATGGGTATGACCTACCAGACAGTGGGTGTCGACGAGATCGAATATCTGCGACATCTTCACGGGTGAGTTGATCGCGTCTTCAGGGAATATGTATTCGTTGATTGGACGACGTGGTGACCCATGCACGCATAGGAACGAGTTGAACAGACAGCGGACTCTCAGCTGACCGAGAAACTCCCAACGCCGTTCGGCTTCCTCTCCATCCGGTTCCTTGTCGAACTGTGCTCTCGTCCAGTAGGCGGCCTGTTCGGCCGCCGCATTGAAGTTCGTGGGCTCGTACAACGCACCGTAGTCATGGTTTCCCAGAAGCGACCATTCACAACGCTGAGCGATGAGCTCGACGCATTCGACCGGATTGGGACCATAGCCCAGGATGTCACCCAGACAGATGATGCGGTCAGCCTTTCGGTTGTCGATGTCCGCCAGGACAGTCGTCAACGCCTCAAGGTTCCCATGAACGTCACTGATGATCGCGGTGCGCACGAGGCACTCCTCAAGCAGGTGGAAAGATCCGCTCTCGAGCGGGCAAGGGGATGATGCTACGTGGCCAGTCTCGGGGGCGTCAACGCGTCGTTGACCCACATCAAGGATGATCACTCCTCATAGCCTGACAGACACCCTTGAGAACGCCGAGCAATCACCATGATTGCGCTGATTAAACTATTTATTGACAGTCATTTACGTCCATAAGAGGGACTTGGGGCCTACCGGATGCCAACGAATGTGTACAAATCGACTTCGAGAGGGGGTCAGGAGAAGAGTTGGGAGACCTGCCTGAAGCCTGAGGCATGGACCACTACAATGCCGTCCTTCTCATTCGATAGAACACCCCTTGCAGGAGCCTCAAATTGGCTAATGAGCAGCATTTTGACCTCGTCGTCATCGGTTCTGGACCAGGTGGCTATGTAGGAGCGATTCGTGCAGCCCAGCTGGGCATGAAGACCGCCATTGTTGAACGCAATCGACTCGGTGGGGTCTGCCTCAACTGGGGCTGTATTCCGAGTAAGGCACTCCTGCATGTCGCCGAGGCCTACAGCGAGTCGGTGACCCACGGAAGTGAATGGGGGCTTTCATTCGAAAAGGCCTCCGTCGACTGGAGCAAGGTCATCGCCAGCAGTCGCGGCGCGGCTGACAAGCTCAACAAGGGTGTCGGCTTTCTCATGAAGAAGAACTCGATCACGACGATCGAGGGACACGCGAGGATCAAGTCCGCCCGTGACGGGGACAAGCCGTGCGAGATCGAGATTCTCAAGGCCGATGAGGACTACTACCACGGCGGTGGTGCGGAAGTGATGTCCTCGATAACCGCCGATCGAGTCATGGTGGCGACAGGTGCGGCACCACGTGGACTTCCATTCGCGCCATTCGATGGCAAGACCGTCATTTCGTCGATGGACGCGATGGTTCTTCCTGAACAGCCTGAATCGATGGTTGTCGTGGGTAGTGGCGCCATCGGGATGGAGTTCGCCTACTTCTACAACGCCATGGGAACCAAGGTCACCGTCATCGAAATGATGGATCGAATCTTCCCGAACGAGGATGAAGCCGTCTCGAAGGAAGCGCTCAAGGCCTTCAAGAGACAGGGAATCGACTTCCATGTCAGCTCGATGACGACGGCGATCGATGTCAACAACGACGGGGCGACCGTGACGATCGTGGATGCCAACGACGAGTCGAAGACTCAGCAACTCTCGGCCGAGAAGGTGCTCGTTGGCATCGGCGTCCAGGCCCGATGCGACGGACTTCTCGCCGACGGACTCGAGATGGAGATGGTCAAGGGCTACATCAAGACCGACTATCGGGATGTTGATGAACCCACCTACCAGACGAGCCTTCCCGGCATCTACGCCATCGGTGACATCATCGGTCCTCCGTGGCTTGCGCATGTGTCCGGGGAGGAAGCAGTCACGTGCGTGGAGCGAATGGCCGGACATCAGACCCTCGGTGTCGACTACAACGCGATTCCGGGGTGCACCTACACATCACCACAGGTTGCATGCATCGGACTGACCGAGCAGGCGGCTCGGGAATCCGGCGTCGAATACGAGACCGGAACATTCTCATTCCAGGCACTCGGCAAGGCCGTTGCCACGGGCGCGACCACGGGCTTCGTCAAGATCATCGTGTCCAAGCCCTATGGCGAGATTCTGGGAGCACACATCATCGGGGCAGATGCCTCGGAACTCATCCACGAGTTCTGTCTGGCCATTCGGCTCGAGGCGACCGCCGAGGACATCATCTCCACCATGCATGCCCATCCGACCATGTCGGAGTCGATTCACGAGGCCGCGTTGGACACGGAGAATCGCGTCATCAACAGCTGATTGCGTGGTTCACGCTCACAGCTTGAAAGGTGTTTGATCAGGACATGTCCATAGACTTCCGCAATCACGTGCTGCCCAACGGCCTTCGCATCGTCGCAGAAGTCGATACCACGGCCCATTCCTGTGGAATGGGATTCTTCGTTCGCACGGGTGCGAGAGACGAGGAGACCCGGGACATGGGCGTGAGTCATTTCCTCGAACACATGATGTTCAAGGGAACAGAGACCCGGACCGGCGAACAGGTCGATCGCGACTTCGATGATCTTGGTGGTCGGCACAACGCCTACACCTCCAATGAGACGACCGCCTTCCATGTTCATTGTCTACCTGAACATCTCTCCTCAGCCTCCGACATACTCGCCGACATACTGCGGCCGGCGTTGAGAGAGTCGGATTTCGACGACGAGAAGAACGTGATTCTCGAAGAGATCGCCATGTACGACGATCAGCCGTTCTGGCGTCTCTATGAGAGAGCGGGAGAGATCTACTACGGCGAACATCCGCTTGGACACCGGGTTCTGGGCACCAAGGAATCCATACGGGATCTCGCATGTGACCGCATGCGATCGTATTTCAACCTCCGATACAGCGCCGACAACACCGTCGTGGCGATGGCCGGCAATCTGGACTTCGAGGCCATGGTCGATCGGCTCGAGTCGACATGCGGACATTGGCAACGCACTGATACCACTCGCCACTATCACGAGCTGATCCACTCGGAACAGTCTTTCGTCGAGACATGCGACCGGATTAATCGCGACTACATGCTGATGATGTCCCCGGCACCGCCCATTCAGGATGAACGAAGACATGCCGCGGCCTTGATGGCCTGGATACTCGTCAACTCCGATGGCTCCAGGTTGTACTGGTCACTGATCGAGACCGGCAAGGCGGAAGCGGCGCAGGCCCAGTACGACGGAAGAGATCGAAGTGGCCAGTTCCTGACGTGGTGCATCTGCGATCCCGAGAAGGCGGATGAAATCGAGACCGTGATCCGGCAGGAGATCGCGGATCTCGTCCAGTCGATAAGCGAAGATGATCTGGAGAGGGTTCGGGCCAAGGCCGCCACGGCGATAACGCTTCATGGCGAACTACCAGCTGGTCGAATGCAGAGACTGGGCAGACTGTTCATGACCCAGGACGACTGGACACCTCTTGAGGATGAACTCGAGAACATCTGTCGCGTCAGTGTGCAGGACATCGTCGATGTGGCCGAGGAATACCCGATGACGCCTGTGGTCACAGGTCACCTGCGTGGCACGGCCTGATTAGGCCATCCGATCAAGCGGCTGAACGCCATGTGGCCACACCATTGCCGCCACGTCGCTTGGCCGTGTACATCGCCTGATCTGCGCAGGTGACGAGCATCTCCGGTGAATCGATCTCATGGCTTTCAGGGTCGAAGGTCGCCAGTCCCATGCTTGAACTCAATGTCATGTCGCCCGAGATCTCCTGTGATGTCCCGGATTCGATCATCAAGGGTGTCGAGGCGAGCTGGGTGAGGATGTCCTCGGCGACTCGACGGGCATCCTCCTCGTTGCATCCCGGAAGCAGCAGAACGAATTCATCGCCGCCGAATCGGCAGACGATGTCTTCACGCCTCGCTCGTTCCTGCATGATCTCCGCCAGATGACGCAGGACGGCATCGCCGACGGAGTGACCGTATCGATCGTTGATGGGCTTGAAACGGTCCGCATCGCAGAACAGCAACGACAGGCAACGACCCTTCTCGGCCATTTCGGAGAAGAGACGTGAAACCTCCAGATCGAATCCCGAGCGGCCCAGGACTCCGGTCAATCCATCTCGATGGACCTGCTCACTCAGATCCTGGTTGAGTTGCTGGAGATCTCTTGCGTGACGTCCCATGTCGATCTGATGTTGGAACAACTGGGATTCCGCGTTTGCGAGCAGTCTCTGTGCCGGAACGGCTTTTTCAAGGTTGAAGAAGGCGGATACCTCGGAGGACTCCTCGCGTGTGGAAGCCAATGCCTGCTCTGCCTGGCGGCCGTCGAGACCGAACCATTCACGTGCGTATCGCCGATAGTCGCTGATTGTCCGACGAGGCGACTGGCTCTCCAGCGCGCTGGCAAGATAGCCGGCCAGTTCGACGATCCTGGCGCACTCGCGCCAAGGCTCATCGACGCCGTCGGATGCATGGTGCCCGCGAATGGCGGCGATCTGTGAAGCCGGCAGTGTCCACTGCTCAGCGACCGTTGCGCCGATCTGGGCATGAGTCACCTGGAACAGATCCTGCTCGAGTCGACAGAGTTCACGATGATCGCCCCTCAATGCCTCGATGGCCTCGACGTACTGACGACCATATCGATGGTAGAGGGCGATCATTCCGAAATCCTGCATCAGTCCCGCGAAGAAGGCCTCCTCCGGATCCCACAAGCCTGTGATTCTGGCAAGTGATTTGGCGGCCACGGCGGTGTTGATCGATCGTTTCCAGTAGGAGGCGTAGTCGAATCCCAGCTGATCTTTACCCTGCGCATCAATCGTATCGACGAGGCTGAAGCTCAACACGAGCGTCTTCACCGTGTTCAATCCCAGAAACACCATCGCCTGCTGAACGGTACCGCATGGTCTGGAGAGCCCGTAGAAACTCGAGTTGACCGTGCGCAGCACCTTGGCAGCCAACGCCTGATCCAGTTGGACCGTGTCTGCGATCTTCTGCAGATCTATCTCGACCTCGGCCGTCATCTCCAGAACCTGCGCCGCCACCGTTGGCAACGACGGAAGTCGATGTCCAGCCAGAATCTCTTCTACTACCTGCAGCTCGGGCACGTCCCCAACTCCTCTGATCTCTGATCATGATTCGATTCTGCCCCGGTGTCGGGACACGTCGGCTATCGGTCGACGGAATGCGTTGATCCAGTCGGATCATCGAACCTCGTGAACGAGCTTCAATTTCATCCTTGATGAGGCCCCCGTCCCGACTGTTCTCGGACTCAGCCGCTGGACAGTTCCTGAAAAGCCCACTGCATGGCATCCGGCGCTTCGCCCAGAAGCGATCGAAAACAGACGGCCAGCAGACGGTTGGCCCGCGGCACGCCTTCGAGATCCGCAGCAGCAGCGGTGAAATCCTCGCGGGCGATGTTCCGAAGAAGCTCGATGGTGGTCCTTCGAACCTTGACCGCGTCACCCTCCTGGGTCGATTCGATCACACCACCCTGAATGGGGCTGAATCGAATGACGTCGGAATCGTCCTCGAGTGGCGCGCCGGTACCCGCATCGTGATCGAGTTGTGGGCGATAGCCACAGGCCTCGAGAAGCCTCCATTGATAGATGAGCGTCTCGATGCCGATTCGGGTTCGTTCGGAACAGGCCTTCAAAGCTGAATCGAGCGCCATGAACACCTCAGGATGAGGATCCTGCTCCTTGAGCATCCGATGGGTCAGATCGACCATGTAGATACCGGCACGGTTGGCCACAAGATGCTGTCTGGACGCCCAGTACACCTCATTGAGATGCCACTCGGTGATGGTCATCAGATCCTTGCCGGGCTTCATGATCAGCGACACCTGTCCTCGGGTCAGAAGATCGAATCCACCTGAGAAACGACCATCGGACCGCTTTGACCCCTTGGCGAGGCCACGAAGCAAGCCATGCTCGAGCGTGAGCATGCTGACCGTCTGGGACGTCTCGGAGAAATCCCATCGACGGAGGCAGATCGCGTTGTCTGTGATCCTGGGCACTGTCAGGATGCTACCAACCACGACGGGTTCTGCCGATGTGGGAACCCCTTTCCCGCCGCTACCGATATAGTGGAGACATGGTCATGGACGCAGGGAGGCGGGAGCCGCACATAGTCGCGGTGATCAATCAGAAGGGCGGCGTGGGTAAGACAACCTCCGCCGTGAATCTGGGTGCTGCGCTCGCTCAGGCAGGTCAACGTGTCCTCATGATCGATCTCGATCCCCAGGCTCACATGAGCCTGCATCTGGGGATCGATCCAGATGCTGTCGAGCAGTCCGTCTACGACCTCATGGTCGACGAGGGATGCGATGCTTCCAAGGCGGTCACGCGAATCGACGACAACCTGGATGCCATCGCGGCCGAGACCGATCTGGCGGCCGCCGAGTCCGAACTCGCATCGAACCCACATCGAAATGAATTGCTGCGCAATCGATTGAGCGCCATCCTGCCGACCTACGATGCAGTCGTGATCGACTGCCCACCCAGTCTGGGCGTGTTGACGCTCAATGCCCTGGTGCTCGCCAACGAGGTCTTCGTACCAATGCAGGCGCACTTCCTGGCACTTCAAGGTGTCGGCAAGCTGCTCGAGACAATCGGACTCGTCTGCAACTCCGTGAATCCTGATTTGCAGGTAACAGGCATCATCCTGTGCATGCATGAAAGACAGACCATGCTGGCTCGCGAGGTCGTCTCGGATCTCGAGGAGTTCATCGAGTCTTCACGCGACCAGGATGTCCCGTGGCGAGCCTGTCGCGTCTTGCAACCTCCGATCCGTAGAAACATCAAGCTTGCCGAAGCGCCCAGTTTCGGACAGACGATCTTCCAGTACGAACCCGGGTGCCATGGCGCCAACGACTATCGCCAATTGGCCGATGACGTGCTCTCCGGCTGGAATCCATCGGCGGAGGCGACAACCACCGATTCCGTGGAGGTCGATTCCGAGTCCGCTCCGTGCGTCGAGACGCCGACAGAAATCACGCCGACGGATCCCGATCGTGACCGAGTTGAGTCAGCCTGATTTAACGCTTCGTACGCGCATGGCGAAACCATGGCGATACCTGTTTCTCGGGTATTTCATCGTCTTGACGTTCGGTACCCATCTACCCAACCCGGAACTGGCTCCTGCCAGTGATTTCGCGCTGCCGGACAAGCTGTTCCACATGTTCGCCTTCATGGGTCTCACGCTGCTCCTTTGGCGAAGCAGGCTGCTGCCCTTGACGTGGCTGGTTCCGACCGTGGTAGCCATCTGGATACCGATCGACGAATGGACGCAGGGTCTCGCAACCACAAGCCGCACCGTGGCGATCTCCGACCTGGTCGCGGGATGGATGGGAGTCGCTGCCGCCGGGTGCACGATTCTGGCCGTGTCGCCCATTGGTCCCAATCCATACCGCGCAGCCCAGAGACGCTTTCTCTTTCTGCTCGATCGAGCCGTCATGGATATCCGTGGATCCTGGTTCATGATCGCCACGCCTTTCGTCGTGGTGCTCGTGGGATTCTTCATTCCATGGTTGATATGCGCTCGACTCCAGGCGGATGTCTGGATCACATCGAATTCGGGCATGTTCTTCATGCTGGTCATCGTCGTCGCCGCATGCCTGAGTTGCTGGCTGCTATCACGACGTTTGCGGATTGTGGGCAGGGATCTGAAGAGCGAGAGACCCTGCTTCGAATGCGGGAGATCGCTCTCGAGCGAGGACGATGTCAATGGCGACATCGCATGCCCCAACTGCCTCGCCATGGCCAACGGAACGCAATGGCAGTCACTGACCGTGCCACGCTCCAAGCGACCGGCCGCAAGCATCCTCTCGATATGGCTCTTCATCATCCTGATGACGATCTGCAACCTAGGCCTGCTCCTTTCCTTGATGTCGGAATTCCTTCGAGGTGAATCCCTGATGGCATCGGGACTCTTCGAAGTGTGCATCATGACGAGCCTGATCGTGGCAATCGCCACCGGGTGGCTGCTTCGCGGCTTCCAATCGGG
>MDTA01077644.1_pt1 | contig 11731 bp, 10 predicted proteins | sample 811151 | NCBI WGS metagenome assembly MDTA01 (sample SAMN05326648, study PRJNA326480) | marine metagenome | isolation source: seawater | place: Indian Ocean: South | collected 2010 | reverse complement strand
TTATTTTTTTGATCTTTTCTCACATCAAAATAATTTTTTTTTAATTTATGAATAGGTGAATTTAATTCTGAAACGTTATGTAATACATTATTTTTAAAAAAGATTTTATTATGAATATCACTTAAATTTTTTTCTATTTCATTATTTTTTTTTTTAAAATGCTCAAATACAATTTTTTGGAAATCTAATTCCTCAATATCATATTTTATTTTTTTGATAAATTTCATAAAAACTTAATACCAAACTTTATCTAGAACAATATCTTTATTTTTTTCTACGTTTTTAAAATCAAGCTTATTAGGATATTTTAAAATTCTTTCTTTTTTAATTACCAAGTCTTTTCTCAAAAAAGTCATTTCTAAAGTTGATGGGATAACTATATTATTAAAATTATAACTTCCACAACAATTATTCGGGTGGATATGAGCAACATCAAAATATTTTAATATTTTTTCAAAAACATTTTTAACTACTTTATATCCAATCTTTGTTAAAATTTGTTCAAAGTAATGAAACTCAATTACCAAAATTTTAAATTTATTGAGATTGGCTTCCTTTATTCTGTTTATTATTTCGTACTCTGAACCCTCAACATCCATCTGTAACAAAAAATTTCCTGCATGCTCTACATCTTTTATCCAGTTATCTATAGTAATAGTTTGGCTATCATCGTAAGAGCCAATATTTTTTTTTATATACTCATAGTTATTAGAGTCTAAATTTGGCTTCTCTACTGTTCTGTCTGCCATATAAACTTTAATTCCTCTTTTTAGTAAATCATTTTCAAATCCGTGAATATAACCAACACCAGGTGAAAAACATATTTTTATTTCTTCTAAAAGATTAGGGATTAGATAACCACCATCGCCATTTGGACCAACACGTATTAAATTATACCCAAGATCATATGCTTTTATTTTTGTAATTAATTCATTTAATTTTTTATATTGAATCGTAGGAAATATACCGTGTTGGTAAGAATTTAATAATTTATCATTAATTATTTTTAAAATTTTTTTTTTTATCATTAATTTTATTTCAGATATTATTTGGATAGTTCATATGCCACAATAGCATCTCCAGATGATGAGTCAAAATTCGCACCACTAGATGAATTTACAATTAGAAATTGCCTATCCTCAAATTCTGCAACTACTAAACTTCCGTAAGAAGAAAAGGGTAATTTGTCTTCCCACAATTTTTCACCATTATCAATAGAATATGCTCTAATTTTTTTATCATCTGTTCCTGCAATAAAAACAATACCTGTGCTTAAAATTATTGGAGATCCAAATATTTCAGATCCTGTTTCAATATTAGAATTCTTTAATTGTGGATAAGATCCATGAGGCACCTCCCATTTTTTAATTTTATTCTTCACATCTATGGCGACAAGTACACCCCAAGGGTGATTATTGAGAGGAATGCCATCTTTATTTGTGAATTTTTCCCACTTCTCAATATCAACTGAGTTAAAATTGATAATTTTTTTACTTTGTTTTAAGATTTGTTTCACTGATTGTTTAAATTCTAAAAAATTAAATAACTTTATGTTTAATATTCTTGTAAACAATTCTATAAATTCTTTTCTGAAATCAAATTCAGCTGGATCTTTTAATTTTACTCTATAAGCAATATTATTTGAAGGTATAATTACAATACCATTAGGTGTTGATGCAATTCCAGGCCACTGAGTACCACCGTGAATTCCATAGTAAATAAATTTTTTATTTTTACCTAGTGGAATATAATCACCAAATTTACTTGAATTAATTTTTCTTCTTGCTTCTGTCGAATATTCTGAATTTAGACTGTTTATATCGTTTTGTAAAAAAAAACCTCGTGAATATTGTAACCAATCTGGAAAGTATCTAAAAATAGAATATGTTTTCTTGTTATCACTTTCAAAGTCAAATTTTTTTTCAATTATTTTTTCTGTTGGGTTTCCATCTTTTCTGTTTAATAATATTAATTGCCCCGTTTTAGTTGCTTGAGCCACGAGTTCAGTGTTCTCTAAATCTAGCAGGATAGGAGGTGCTGCCAAGTCTAAGTTCCATAAATCGTGCTCTATCTCTTGAAAGTGCCATTTATAAATACCTGTTTTTAAGTCAATTGATACAACGCTGTTGAAAAGTAAGTTTGGTCCTAGTCTACCCTTTGAATGCCATGATGGTTTAGCATTTGCTGTGCTAAAAATTAGCTGATTATATTTTAAATCAATAACACCTCCGCCCCATACATCCCATCTAATATCTTTCATCAGATTTTGTTTTTTTATTTTACCAAAATCCTTTTTTGCAAAAGATGCTTTCCATAAAATTTCTTCTTTATCTAAATCAATTGCAAAAGGTCTTCCTCCATTTGGCAATACAAATGCAACATTGTTATTTATATAAATCGGTGCTGAAATGGGTGCATCAGTAACTTTAGGAATTTTGTGTTTTTTTTCTTTACAGGTAGAAATATTAACAAGTTTTATTGAACCATGTCTAACAAAAACAGCATAATTTTCTTTTTCATTTTTTTTGTAAATGCCAATTCCTCTATGAAAACCTCTATCTTTTTTCCCTTGGTTCATACAAATAAACTCACCGTCAAATAACGAGATTACTCTTAAATTTTTATAACCATCTAAATACACTATTTTATCATTAATTATTGATGGTTTAGTTTGAGTATCTTTAAAAATATTTGATTTATATACCCATTTTTTTTTAAGAAAATTTAAATCATTTTTTTTAAAATTAGATTCAAAATAATTATTTTCTGCCCAAACACTAAAAATAACGAAGTAAAATAAAACTATATATTTTATCATTTATTTGATTAATTTTTAAATAAACTCTTAATATAATCAGGAATTAACACTTTTAAATACCATTCAAAAATAGCAAAATAAATTTTATCACTTTTAATTCCTTTATTTAGATGTAATTGTTTTATTCTAAAATTTGAATAAAAAATTGAAAATAACGAAATATTTGACTCACAATATACTATTTTGTCACAATAAGAGAGTGTAATAGCTTACAATAGATTTTCTATACCAAGATAATTTCTATGAAATTTTCTTTTACATCTACTAAAATCTTTAGCTCGATCCCCTCTAAAAACATCATAAGAACATATATATTTGCCATATTTTGATTTCAAGTGGTTGTAATATTTTTGTTGCTCAGTTACTAAAAATATCAATTCGTATTTTTCATTTTTTATATTTTTATCGATAATATCTTCTATTTCAAAAATACTTGGAGGTATAGAATGACCTGCAGATATTTTTTGATCTGTTCCTCTTAAATGTATCCCTAAGACTTTTTTATTTCTGAAATTTTTGTTTTTAAAAATTTTAATTTTTTTAATTAAAGTGGGATTTATTTTGATATACTTATCAAATAAATATTTGTATCTTTTCTTTTTAAAAGAATTTAATTGTATTTTTTGTTTTTCATAAGAAATAAATACATTTTTGCTTTTATATACATCATCTAGTTTATATTTATTTAATTTTTTAAAATACAACTCCCAAACATTTTTAATATTATATAAGTTTTTTTTTTCATTATACATCGTTGGGAAATTCTCCATATCAATTACAGGAATTAGTTTATTTTTATCTGCGTAATCTAAATTAATTAATACATATAAAAGATTTGAAAAAAAACCAGCACCAGGATGTCTTTTAATTATATAGAAACTCTTGTTCTTGTACTTGTTTCCAAAATAAAATTTATAAACTTTATTTTTGTAAGTTTTATTAATATGATTAAACTTTTTCTTTATACTAAGCTTAGTTTCAAATCCAATATTATAAATTTTTTTTCTTAACAAAACTTTAAATTTTTTAATCATTTATTTTTCTTTTATTTAAATATACTTATGTTTTTTTAATCTACATAAATTATGAAATTCTTAATTATTTTTTTTTCAACTAAATATTTTTTGTAATAATTTTTAACTTTTTAATATTGGTATTTAGTTTTCTAATATCAATATTTAGCATTTCAAGCGAAATAAATTTGTTATTTAAATTGAATTTTTTAAGTATTTTTTTGTGTTTTATAGTGTTGTTAGATAAGACAGTTAAATTTTTTTCGCTAACTTGAAAATTTTTAAAATATTTTTTATCACTTTTTTTAAGAAAAATCTTATCGTTTTCTAATAAAAAATTACCTGTATCTAAATTAATGAATATCTTTTTAAATTTATTTGCTTTAAGTAAATTTAAAACTTCATTTACTGTATTTAAATAATCGCACTTATAATATTTGGCATTCGGTTCAATTAAAAAATTGATTTTTTTTTTATATAAAATTTTATCAATTTTCTTTAAGATTAAGGAGAAATTTCTATCAGCTTCTTTTTTTAATAATTGATTTTTTTTCCTGTTCATTGGAGAGCCAAAAATAATATTAGGTATGCCAATTTTCTCGCAAATTTTTATTACCCTTAATAAATGATTATAGTTTTTTGAAAATTGTAATTTATTTAAAATATTAAGATTTTTTTTATAAAATACAGCTTGAGAGCTTGAAACTTTAATCCCATATTTTTTTAAAGTTTTTTTAAAAGTAATAATTTTTTTTTCATTAATAATATACCTTGGTACTACCTTGGTAATTGGTAGTTCAATATAGCGAATACTATTTGATCTCAGAATTGATAAAAAAATTTCTAAATCATCAATTTTTTTTAAAGCCAACAATGATACTGACAGTTTAAAATTCATTAGATTTGATAAATTTTTTTATCCTACTTAATATTATTTTTTTATCAGTAAAGTATCCATTTTTTGGTTTAAAACTGTATAAGACTGGTTTTTTTCTTTTACTTTTTATATTTATTTTTGGGAAAAATTTTAAAATTTCACTATTTTGAATTGGTTGACTGTATAGCTCAAATAATCCTGTTTTTTTATCCCTGATTAATTTTAATGTATCTTTTGATATTGACGCTAAATCATACCATTGAAATTTATCATTTATAAAAATATTCTCCAAATTCTTTTTATTTATTAAATCAAAAATTATATTTTTTTTTAAACCTTTACCAAATACACCAGGTAACCTAATTATTATTTTTTTTTTAAATTTTTTGCTTATAAATTTTTCAAATTCAAGTCTATTTTTTCCATAAGTATGTCTAAAATTTACGTCTATTGTTGATACTAATATAAACAGTTTTGTGTTTATTTTTTTTATTTTGTTAATTAGATTTTTCATATTTTTGTAATCTTTTCTTGGATACTTGTTGGCAAACCATTTTTCAGCTGGTAAAGCTGAACAAAAAACAAAATCATATTTATTTGTTGAACTTATTTTGGAAATATTTTTAGAATTAAATTTTTCAATTTTGAATTTTTTTTTTTTAATCTGGTTAAAAAAATTACTACCTATTAAACCAGTATATCCAATTAATGCAATTTTATTTGATTTCACTAATTTTTTTTTAATATTTCTTCAATATAATCCTCAAAAGAAAATATATTAGAAATTTTTGGTGATGTGCATGAAATAATATTTTCATATTTTTTAATAGCTATAGATCTTTTATCTGACATCTCATTTGGCAATACTTTATAAGATAAAAAATATCCCTTATAAGTTAAATTATCTTTAAAATGAGGGTAATAAATTTGAATATTTTTTTCCATTTGATTAACTAATTTATAAATCTTTTTCTTTGATAATTTTTTCTTAAAATTGTTTAACTTGCCAATATTATTAAATCTTTTAACATGAGTAAAATCAGCATGTGTAAGGGTATAATGATCTTTGTAATCTGCATATGGATAAAGAGAAGGCAATTTTCCATCCATTATTGTTAACGGAAAAGTATGGGATGATTTTTTCTTTTTATAAATACTTGAGAGTGTTAATACATAATTAAATTTTGTATAGTGTCTATTGATCAAGGTATTGTTCGTACAATCAAGAATATAATCACATTCTTTTTTTATTTTACTTAGGTTTGTAATTTTTTTATTAAAAATTATATTTTTTTTTAATTTTTTTTTATAAAAAGCTTTAATTTTATTATTTTTTATTACACCTTCATTAGTTAAAAATATACTCTCTAGATTCTTCAATATTTTTTTCTTTTTAATTTTAAATTTTAGATTATTTGATTTAAGAATAGCTTCATATGTGTTTCCATCAATTAATGAAGTCTTATTGGCAATACAATAAAAATTATTTTTTGGAAAAAAAATATATTTTTTATATTTTGAAATAAATCTTTTATAATTTCTTTTTATTTCATCTATAGTGGATGATGATCTTGGGTAATGAAAACCTTTATGCAGCCTGAATTGATTAAATCCAGACGCTCCCAAAAAAATATCTTTCTCCTTTTCAAAAATTTTAACTTTATGTCCCTTTTCTAATAAATAAATAGCAATATGACATCCATACCATCCTGCACCAATAATTATAAAATTTTTTTTAATCATTTAACTTTTTTAGCTTAAAATTACTTAATTGATATCTTTTGTTAAAAAATTTTTTGTTAAGATTTTTGTGTGATATTATAATTAAAATTTTATTTGAATAAAATTTTTTTAAATTTTTAAGTATTTTAGACTCGGTATTTTTATCTATAGCATTTGTGCTTTCATCAAAGATATAAATTTCTGCATTTCTGTATAAACCTCTTGCGATTCCTATTCTTTGCATCTGTCCACCGGAAATATTTCTTGCTGCGTAAGAAACTAAAGAATTAAATTTATTGTTTAATTTGTTTATATAATTAAATATTTCAGAATGTTTTGATGCTTCTTTAATTCTTTTTAAATTAACTTCATCATAATTAGTGTCCAAAGAAATATTTTCATAAATTGTTCCATTAAATAAAAAATTATCCTGGGGAGTATATGAATAAATTTTTCTAAATTTATCAAAATCTTTTTTTGTAAATATTTTATTATTTATTTTAATTTTACCATTTTTTGGTTTCAATAAACCTAACAATATATTAACTAAGGTTGTTTTACCTGATCCAGATTTACCACAAATTAAAATTCTGTCACCTTTATAGAGTTCTAAGTTCAAATTTTTTAGAATTATTTTGTTTTTATAATTAAAAGAAATATTTTTATATTCAATTTTTTCAAATTTTTTTTTAAATTTAAAACTAAAATTTTTTTTTAATTTCTTATCTGATATTAAATTAAGAACTGAATCTGATTGAAAATAATTTGCCCTAAATTTTGCATTTGAACCATAAATATTTTGCAATAAGGGAACAACTTTTTGAATTGAAAAACCAAGTGCTGCGAATATTGATAACTTACTTAACAAATCTACACCGCTAATCTTCAATAAATATGCAACAATTGATAGTGAGACTATAGTTAGAGCTATAATAATAATACCGGGTGAAGCAATTAATACTGAATTAATAGTTTGTGATTTAGCAATTCTATAATCTTCTTTAAGAAATTTTTTTAAAAAAAATTTCTCTAAATTATTTACTTTTATCAATTTAAATAGACCTATTGAGTTGTTCAATAAACTTGTTCTAGCTTCATAACTTTCAGAAAGATTTTTACTATTTTTACTTAGTACTTTTTTAAAAAAATTAAATATAATGAAATAAATAAATCCAAAAAACAAAATCGCACCAACTAAATACTCACCTAAAATATTTAGTAATAATACAATTATAAAAAACAATATAATCAAATTTGATATAACTGATAAAATCTGTTGAATCAAAACAGTTACGCTATGCATTTTAATTATCGATGAATTAATCATATTTTCATCACTTTTCTGTTGATGTGTAGTCTCTGAATAAATCAGGTTTTGAAACATTCTTAAATTCATCTCATGCGTAATATTATTTGAAATTAAATGACCCAGGTAACCTAATAAAAATTTAATAAAGCTTGAAACTAAAATAATTGAAATAAAAGATATAGTTATAAAAAATAAAAATGAATTTTCACTTTGATTCAAGAAATTAATATTTAAATTATATTTATTTGCATATTCAAAAATTTTACCTGGATCAATTAATATATCTACAAACGGTATTAGTAATGAGATACTTGCTACTTCTGTAAATGCTCCAAGAATAGATAAAATGAAAAATAAAAATATTATTTTCTTTCTCCTTAATGAAAGAAGACTAATTATTTTTTTACTTATTTTAAAGTAACTTGTTTTTTTCATAACATTCTACCAAACTAAATATTTTTTTAATTCTTTTTCTAAATATTTTAATTCTTTTTTATTTAAATTAAATTTAGCTTTTAAGATATTTTTTTTTGAATTCTCTAAATTAAATTTTGATTTTATCTTTTGATTTATTTTTAAAAAATTATTTAATTTTTTTGATTCTATTTCAAATTTATTTAAAAAATTTTCATACTGAATGAAATAAATATTTTTATTTTTTGATTTTGATTGCTCTTCTCTTATTTTTTTATACCAATTTGTAAATGTTTTAACATCTGTAGATGGATAAGCTTTTGAATTTCTTGATTTCATACTGTAATAAATTGATCTAGGATCTCTATTAATAATTATAACCTTTAAGTTATTAAAATATTTAAAAAAGTTATCTGGTCTCCAATAACTAACTGATTGATCCAATATAATATTTTTTCGTTGTTTTTTTTTTTGACAAATTAAATCAATAAATTTTCTTGTTTCTTGCAAAAAAATACTTTTGTCTCTTGGCAATCTCATTTTAAATAATTTAATTTTATTTATTTTTTTTTTTAAGATTTGATATTTTACGTAAAAATATAATTTATTAAAAAAATTTAGATTAGAATATTTAAATTGTGGCATTGCATAATAATCTAAATAAGAAATTTTATTTACATATTCAGAAAAAATTTTTTGAGAATTGCTGGGATATATTTTTTTTCTTTCACTTTTTACATTTTTTTTTATTTTTTGTGATAGTCTAGAAAATATTATAAATCTTTCAAATGCTATAGCTGAGTTATTTATAGAAAAATTGTTAAATAGATTGTTATATAAATTATCAATACCATCAGGGTCATTTATCAACCTAAATTCATGACCATAAAAAGGAGATACAAAGTCCTCACGATCTCTCAAATAATCGTGTATGGCACCTCCACCACTATTGCCAGAACCTACTGTTACAACATACATTTTTAAATTGTTATTTTATATGGCTGTTGACCTACATAGTCAATTACACTAAATCTTTATGGTATCTTTATGTTCAAACTTTATTTATGAATAAAAAAAAAATATAGTCATATACGAAATAAAATTCAAAATCAAAAAACATAATAATTTTACATATGAAAAGGATAAAACTATAAATCTATCTATATTTAATGAATTATAATTTTTTTTTAATTTTTACAATTCTAATAATTTCTTTTGAGATTTTTTTAATACTTTCAGTTAATTATTTTAAAAAAGATTTTAAATGGCTGCTTAATTCAAAAGACGAAAAGCCAAAATTTGATAAAAATAAATTAAAAAAATTCTACAAAGATACTTTTGATTCTAAGTTGGGATGGGACAGAAAAAAAAACTTTCATGGTTATGAAAATTCATCAAAAAAAACATTTTTTTATATTACTAAAAAAGGAAATAGAGGAATTTCAAAATTTAAATCAACAAAAGTATCTGTTTTTGGAGATTCGTTTGCATTTTGCAGATACGTAAACGATGATAAAACCTGGCAAAGTTTTATAGAAAAAAAAATAAAATCAAATGTTAAAAATTTTGGTGTAGGAAATTATGGTCTTGATCAAAGCTATCTAAAATATTTAAAATATAAAAAAAATTTAAAAAATCAAATTATCATATTTAATTTTGTTCCTGAAACAATTGCTAGAATTAATTCTTACTGGAAGCATTACAGGGAATTTGGAAATATATATGGTTTTAAACCAATCTTAGAAGTACAAGGGAATAGAGTCAAATTATTAAAAATTAAAATTAAAAAAAATTCAACAGAAACACAAATTCATAATCAATTAAATTATATAAATAAAAAAGATATTTTTTATAAATTAAAATTTAAGCAAAATATGTTTAAATTCCCATATTCTTTAACTTATCTCAAAAATATTTCTTTCTTTTCAGAAGTATTTTTATATTTAATTTTAAATAAATTAACGAAAAATAAAAAATTTTTTAACAAAGCAATCAGTATGTATTTTAAAAAAAATATTTATGAGTCACACGAAATGTATAAAATAGGAGAATTATCAAAAAAACTTGAAAATTTAATATTATTTATGAATAATCAATTCTCAAAAAAAAACATAAAAATGGTTTTAATAGTTACACCTCAACTTTTAGACTTGCAAAGTTCAATGTTGAATAATTATGTAGAATTTTATGAAAATTTATCGAGAAAAATATATTGTTTTGATCTTACTAAAAATTTTATTAATTCTAAAAATTATAAAAAATACTACCTATCAGATATATATGGCGGTCATTTAAATGAAAAGGGAAATAAATTTATATCATCCTTAATTTATAAATTTTTAAAAAATAAAAAATTATTATGATTATTTGGATCACTGGAATTTCAGGTAGTGGAAAGACTACTTTGGGGAAAGCTTATTTTAATAGTATAAAAAAAAAACATAAATCATCAATATTTATTGATGGTGATTCAATTAGGGAAGTTTTTAAAAACGATTTAAAGTATTCTCTAAAAGATAGAAATTTAAATGCTGAAAGACTTACAAGACTTGTAAAATTGTTATCTGAACAAAAAATCAATGTAATAGTTTCTGCAAATTTAACATCAATAAAATATCGAAATTGGTGTAAGAAAAATTTAAAAAACTATGTTGAAATTTTTATTTCAGCGGAATTAAAAAACTTAGTAAAAAGAGATTATAAAAGTTTATATAAAAAATCACTTCAAGGAAAAATTAAAAATGTAGTCGGGGTAGATATCAAATTAAATGTTCCAAAGTATTCGAATATTTATTTATCAAATAATTCTTCAAAAAAAAATTTTTTAAAAAATGTATATATAATAAAGAATTATATTAAATCAAAAAAAATCAAGGTATTCTAACTTTTAATCTCACTGAATTTAAGTACATCTTAAATTTATTTAATTGATAGATTTTATTTTTTTCAAATCTTTTAAAAAAAAATTTAAATCAACTTTATTATCAATTTCATACCATTCGTTATTATATTCGGCTGTACTAATTTTAAATTTTAATTTTATTAGATTATCTAATAGCTGAGTAATAGAAATTTTGTTTTTTTTTCTAATCATTGGAAATTTTTGCTTAATTAACTTCCATATTTTTGGAGTTATTTTAATTAACCCCATATACTGACCTTTTATATTTTTTATTTTTTTTTCTCTTCTTCCAATTTCAATTAAATTTTTCTTTTTATCAACTTTAAAACTTTCGGCGTCCATAAGAGGATTTTTATATCTTGATTTCCAATTGCTTAGCCAATTTTTATTATTTAGAATTACAAAATTATTTTTTGCATTTTTGAGTAATTTAATTGCTTTTGAATTATAATAAATATCTGAATAAGAAATTATACAAGTGTATTTACTTAGCCAAGAATCTGCCATCATTAAAGAATAAACCATATTTGTTTTATACCACTGATTATTATGAAACTTTTGAAAATTGTACTTTTTAAATTTTTTATGATTATAACCAGTTACTATTGATATATTATTTATATTATTTTTTTTAAAATTCTTAATAACATTTTCTAACAAGTTAGAATTTTTAAAT
>MDTA01193362.1_pt1 | contig 11733 bp, 10 predicted proteins | sample 811151 | NCBI WGS metagenome assembly MDTA01 (sample SAMN05326648, study PRJNA326480) | marine metagenome | isolation source: seawater | place: Indian Ocean: South | collected 2010 | reverse complement strand
TTTCAAAAAAAAACCACCGGCTAAAGCGGTGGTCTTAAGACTTAATCGCTTTAGCTGGATTTTTTAAGCGCTCAGCAATTTGATTTAAATCAGCGCTTAAATTACTCTATCAATCTTTAAGATTAATTGTCAAGTTGATTAAAAACCCTTGTTTTAAGGTTAATTTAATTAACCCCTGGTACTATTTGCTCCTGAATTCTTTTGTTATTTTCTACTTTTTTGCTAATTTGAGCTGTGAAAAAAAAATATTCGATTTTTAGCTTAATAAAAAATGCATTCTCAAATAATGAGAATTGGCAAAAAATGTGGGAAAGCCCTGAACCAAAAAAAGGTTACGACGTTGTTATAGTTGGGGGAGGAGGTCACGGTCTAGGAACAGCATATTATTTAGCAAAAGAACACGGAATTAAAAATATTGCAGTCATAGAAAAAGGTTGGCTTGGTGGTGGAAACACTGGCAGAAATACTACAATTATACGTTCAAATTATCTTTGGGACGAAAGTGCAAATTTATACGATCACTCAGTTAAACTTTGGGAGAATTTATCAGATGAATTAAATTTTAATATGATGTTCAGTCAGAGAGGAGTAATGAATCTTGCGCACAACGAACACGATATAAAAGAGATGAAAAGAAGAATAAGTGCTAATAGATTAAATGGCTTAGATACCCAATGGATAGATACTCAACAAATTAAAGAGCTTGTGCCTATAATGAATACTGAAAATTTAAGATATCCTGTTTTAGGGGCAGCTTTCCAACCCAGAGGGGGAGTGGCTAGACATGATGCAGTTGCGTGGGGTTATGCATTAAGATCTAACGAAATGGGAGTTGATATAATCCAAAATTGCGAAGTTAAAGATATTAAAACTGATAATCACAAAGTTGAGGGAGTTAATACTTCTAAGGGTTTTATAAAAGCAAAAAAAATTGCAGTTGTGGCTTCGGGCCACACAAGTGTACTGGCGCAAACGGCTGGAATAAGACTTCCGTTGCAAAGCAGACCATTACAAGCATTAGTTTCAGAACCAATAAAGCCTGTAATCAATACTGTGGTTATGTCCAATGCGGTTCATGCATATGTAAGTCAATCTGACAAAGGGGAATTAGTTATTGGCGCAGGCACAGATGGTTATAATTCTTTTACTCAAAGAGGCGGTTATGATGTAATTGAAGAAACCGTGAGAGCAATAGTGGAGCTTTATCCAATTTTCGGGAAAATGAAAATGTTAAGACAATGGGGTGGTATCGTAGATATTTGTCCAGATGCAAGCCCAATAATAAGCAAGTGTGAAATTGAAGGACTATATTTTAATTGTGGTTGGGGAACTGGAGGTTTTAAAGCGACACCGGGAAGTGCAAACGTGTTTGCACATACAATAGCAAAAGATGAACCGCATAAAATTAATGCTGCTTTTAATCTTGATAGATTTTCTGATGGAAGACTAATCGATGAACACGGTGCAGCAGCAGTTGCACATTAACCATGATAATAATTAATTGTCCATATTGCGGAGAGCGAGAACAATCAGAATTTACAAATGGAGGAGAGGCTCATGTAGCAAGACCAAAAGATCCAGATGCATTGAGTGATAAAGAATGGGGACAATATGTTTTTTATAGATCTAATCCTAAAGGTATTTTTTATGAGCGATGGGTTCACTCTCATGGATGTAGAAAGTGGTTTAATGCAGTTCGAGATACCTCTACTGATACAATTTTAAAAATATACAAATTAAATGACAGCAGGCCAGATTTAAGTGAGTTTAAGACTACTTTAAGATCACCATCAGGTGAACCCATTGTTGGCTCTGGAAATTTTGCTGTGAAAAAATAAATTATGCCCTCAATAAATAACAATAATTGTGATTATATTAAAAAGAATAAAATTAAAGTTGTATTTGATGGTAAAACTTATGATGCATTCGAAGGAGATACTGTTGCCTCCGCACTTCTTAGAAACAATATTAGATTAATTGGAAGAAGTTTTAAATATCATAGGCCTAGAGGAATCTATACATGTGGCATAGAGGAACCTAACGCACTTGTACAAATCTTAAATGAACATAATGAGCCAAATACTAGAGCTACAATTAAAAGAGTTTATGATGGTATTACTATCTCTAGCCAAAATCGTTGGCCTTCATTATCTTTCGATATTGGATCGATTAATAATATTCTATCACCAATTTTTTCTGCAGGTTTCTATTACAAAACTTTTATGGGCCCTAAAGGATTTTGGAAAAAGATCTATGAACCATTAATTCGAAGAACTGCAGGATTAGGTAAACCACCTAAAAATTTCAGATCTAAAAGCATCCACCAAAATCATAATGTAGACATAGTAATAGTCGGAGGGGGCTTAAATGGCCTTATTGCAGCTAGGAAATTCATTGATACGGATTACGAAGTTCTCCTTGTTGAACAAGACAGTTTTTTGGGTGGAATTTTGAAAAACTCTAATAAAATAAAAAGCATTGATGGTAAAAAAAATGTTGATTGGATTAATGAGACTGAGCAATTAATTTTAAAATCTAAAAATATCAAGATTTTAAAAAATACATTAGTCACAACTTATAATTTTACTAACCACTTAATTGCACTTGAGGATAAATTTTCAGGGAAGAAAATTGATACCAGTAAATCAGAATTAACTTTACATAAGATCAGGACAACACATACGATTTTAGCAAATGGTCACATTGAAAGATTTATTTCTTTTAGAAACAATGATCTGCCTGGGGTGATGTTAGCCACATCATTTGAAAAGTATATTCATAGATATGGAGTTGTTCCTGATCAAAGTCCAGTTATTTTTACCAATAATTCCTCAACTATTAGCTTAGTAAAATCATTAGTTGATATGAATTGCAAACCTGCTGCTTACATAGACTGTAGAAAAAAATCTAATATAGAAGATGAGATAAAAGATTTCTTGAAAAAAAATGACATACCATTCTATCCCGAGTCAGAAATTGAAGGATGTGATGGATACAATAAAGTTGAAAAAGTAATTATAAGACAGGGAGATAAATTTTTTAAAATTAAAACTTTGATGTTATGTCCCTCAGGTGGTTATAATCCAGATATTCATTTGTTTACTCAGTCCAAAGGCCTGGTAAAATGGGACAGTAAAATTATTTCATTTAAACCTGATACACCTTTTCAAAATACTATCACATTAGGTTCAGTTAGTGGAAATTATGATTTTAACAAAATTTCTGAAGAAATAGATTATAAATTATCTTTTTTAAAAATAAAAAAAATAAATGTTAAAATCGAAACTAATGTTACTAAAAACTATTCAATAGAAGAATTATGGCAAACAAAACCCCAAAAAAAATCTAGATGGTCTAAATCGTTTATAGATCTTCACAATGACGTAACAACGAAAGATTTAAGTCAAGCAATAAGCGAAGGTTATGATCGAATAGAACATTTGAAAAGATATACGACAAATAGCATGGGTACAGATCAGGGAAAAATAAGCAGTATAAATTCTTTAGGAATTGTTGCTAAAATTTTAAACAAGAAAATTTCTGACGTAGGCACAACAACTTATAGACCACCTTATGCTCCACTGAGTTTTGCCGCAATAGCTGGAAGAAGTACATATGAATACTATGATCCAGAGAGAAAAACTCCAATACACAATTGGCATATAAAGAATAACGCAATTTTCGAGGACGTTGGACAATGGAAGAGGCCATGGTATTTCAAAAAATTTGAAAGTGAAACAATGCACCAAGCTGTTCAAAGAGAATCAAAACAAACAAGAGAGACAGCTGGAATTTTAGATGGAAGTACACTTGGAAAAATAGAAATTAAAGGCAGAGATGCTTTAGAATTCATGAATTTAATGTATACAAATGCATTCACAAAAATGAAACCTATGACTTCAAGATATGCCCTAATGCTAGGTGAAGATGGAATGATAATGGACGATGGTATAATTTGTAAAATAAACGACAAACATTTTATTGCAACAACTACATCAAGTGGCGCTCCTAAAGTTCTTGCTCATATGGAAGAATTTCTTCAAACAGAGTGGCCACACTTACAAGTTTATTTAAATTCAATAACAGAACAATTCACCACATTTAATATTAGTGGACCAAAAACAAGAGATATAATTAGTAAAGTTTTTAAAGAAATTGATTTTAGCAATGAAAATTTCCCATTTATGACTTTCAAGACATTCAATTATAAAAACACTCAAGCAAGAATAATGAGAGCTAGTTTTACTGGTGAATTAGGATATGAAATTTATATTTCACCAAATCATGCCCTTGAGCTTTGGGAAACAATATTTAAATTTGGAAAAGAGTTTGATTTAGTGCCTTATGGAACAGAGACAATGCACTTGCTCAGAGCAGAAAAAGGATACGTTGTAATTGGTCAAGAAACTGACGGTACTGTTACGCCAATAGATATAAATTTTAATTGGATGATTGGTAAAAAGAAAAAAGATTTTATTGGCAAAAGGTCTTTGAAGCGAAGTGATACAATTAGAGAAGATAGAAAACAATTAGTAGGAGTTGTACCAATAAACAAATCTCAATTTATTGAGGAAGGGCAGCATATTGTAGAATGTAAAAATTTACCTAGTAAGATAAAATCACCTATCAATTATCTTGGCCATATATCTTCGAGTTATCATAGTCCAAATTTAAATTATTGTATTTCTATGGCAATGATCAAAGGCGGCAATAAATTAATTGGTAAGAAATTATACGTTTCAACTTCAAAAGGAACTAAGAATATTCCTGTTGAAATAGTCAGCCCTGTTTTTATTGATCCTGAGAACAAAAGGCTAGTATCATGATAAAAATATTGTCTATTGATGGCGTAGAGATCATTCAAAAAAAATTTCAACAAGTTTTAATTAGAGGAGACGGAAAAGAAAAATTTAACCAAATTATTAATAAAGAAATCTCTATTTTACCACCATCTAAAAACTTAGAAGTAGTGATAAAAGATAACCGTCTTTTTGCTAAAAATTCATTTGATCAGTGGAGCTTAATATACTTAGAAGAGATAGATTATAACAAAATAATCGAATTAATTTCTAACTTGAATGTTAATGATGAAATTCTTGCCTCAGATTATTCTTATGGTCAGATTTATTTTGAGATCATTGGAAAAGAAAAAAACATATTTTTAAACAAACTTACGAACTTTGATTTACGGCTGAAAAAATTTCCAAAATTCACTATGGCACAAACACTAGTATCAAGAATTGACTGTCATATCTATAATCTAAATGAAAAATTAATTGTGACTTGTAATAAATCTTATGAAAATTATTTCAAGGAAAGATTAATTGACATAGCTAATTTGAATTAAATATACCTCTATAGCAAAATTCTTTTTGCATTCAGGCCATAAAATATTATCGCAGAAGTAATTATCCCTCCACCGATCAAAGTGTTAGTAGTTGGTACTTCATTAATCCCAAATATTGGTAACCAAACCCAAAATATTCCACCTAAAACTTCTGTGAGAGAGAGTAAAGTTAAATCCGTTGCAGGCAAATATCTGGATTTTGAAGAGTATAAAATAAGTCCTGTGCAGACTAAAAAACCATGAAGAGCAGATAAAGACGAATTTTTTATTGAAATAAAGATATTACTGTCATTAAAAAGTAAAACTAATACTGCAACTAATGCACAAAAAATTCCTGCGATAGAAACTGTTGTAAATTTAGGAGTTTGTTTTCTCCATCTTAAAGAAACGGTAAAACCAGCAAATCCTAAAGAAGATAGCAAACCATTTAGAAGACCAAACAAAGTTCCTTCTCCTTTACTATCGAGCGACATAAATATTATTCCTGCTGCAGCAACAATAATTGAAATTAAAGTTGTTAAACGTATTTTTTCTTTTAAAAAGATATAAGCTAAAATAGCTGCTACAAATGGCTGAGTAGCTAACATCATCATTGTTACAGCTGCAGTTGTTGTTGTAATTGAAAGTATAAAAGAAATATTCGCAATTCCGAGACTTACTCCCCCAATAAGTCCTGACAAACCTATTCTATTGTAATTTTTAAGAAACTTATTTCCTTCAACTAAAAATAAATAGATATTTAAAACTAAGAAAATTATAGAACCTCTAAAAAAAAGATATTGCCACGGTATTAAATGCGCATTATCAATATATCTTACAACTAGTGGTCCAAAAGACCAAAATAAACCTGCAATTAAAATTATTAATATAGCTGAATTATTTTTTATCATTTTGTGGATTTGATAAGTCGACACCTGTGTCAGGGTCAAGTTCTATCCCTAGTGGCGTAATATCTTTAGGCAAAGGTGTAAACGTTGACTCTGGGTTTTCCTCGTATTTTCTTCTAGTTATTCTAAATATTCCGAACAAACTTATTACCAAAAGAAAAAAAAGCAGGTGAATAAAAAAACCGTTTGGTCCAAACAAACTCATTAGAATAGAGCATATAATTGGACCACCCATAGCTCCAAGACCGAATATTATGTTTAAACCTCCACCAGCAGCAACAAATTTTTCCTTCGGAATATAGTCATTTACTAAAGCAAGATTAAGAGAAAATAAAGGTAGTATCATACCTGCTAGTAATACAATGAATATAAAAAGCTTTGTCTTGTTCATTCCAGACCCAACCTCAAAATAACTAAATCTCAACATTTCTTCAGACAAAAGATTGTTAAAAGAAAGTCCGGAGTAAAAAATTGATAATATTGTAAAAACACAAGCAAATAAACAGCAGCTGATGATTATAAGTCTCCGATCATAATTATCAGATAGAGATCCAATAGGCCATTGAAATAGGGCTCCAGCCAAAGTAACTCCTACTAATAATACTGAAATTTCAAATACACTTAAGTTCATAGTAACGGCGTACACTGAGAGCATAGTAAGCATAGCTGAAAAAATAAATCCTGAGCAAAAAGTAGAAAAACTACCAAATGGAGATATCTTAAATAACTCTTTAATTTTTATCGAACTTGTTTTTTTAAAAGTTGGTGGCTTACGTTTTGTAAGAAGTATAGGTACCAAAGCTATTGAAAATAACAATGATATCATGATAAATGGTTCGTAGTTTTTTGGTGAACTCACGTTAAGAAGTAAATTTCCCATACTCATTCCTAGATAAGTCACTAGCATATATAATGATAGAACTTTGCCACGCGTTTTATTTGTAGCTCTATCATTTAACCAACTTTCTACAATTATGAAAATACCTATCATACTAAAGCCTGTTAAAAACCTTGATAATGTCCAAACAATTGGATCAATAAAAACTGCGTGAACCAACGCGCTTAAAGAAGCAATTGAAGCAAAAGCAGCAAAAACTCTTATATGACCAACTTTACTAACTAAATTGGGAACCATATTAGCACCAATAAAATATCCAATGAAATATCCAGACATCATTGTTCCTGTAGCAATATAATTAAAATCTTCTAATACAGCTCTAATACCTAATAAATTACCTTGAAAGCCATGAGAGATTATGATCATCCCAAAACCTGTAAATAAAGCCCAAGAATTTTTTATAATTTTAAACATGGTGGAAAGCCATTATGCTTTCTTGAAGATAAAAGCAATAGTCTTTTTACATATTACCGTATTTAGGACCACCCCCACCTTCAGGGCATACCCAAGTTATATTTTGGGAAGGTTCTTTGATATCACAAGTTTTACAATGGATACAATTTTGAGAATTTATAACGAATTTTTCTTTTTGAATTTCATAAACTCCAACTGGACAATATCTTTGAGCTGGTTCATCGTATTCTTTCAAGGTGTAACTTATAGGTAAATTTGGATCTTTTAACCTTAAATGGACAGGTTGATTTTCAGCATGATTTGTTCCAGTTAAATAAACTGAGCTTGTTTTATCAAAGGTTAGTTTACCATCTGGTTTTGGATAATCTATCTTAGGCATTTTACTCGCCGGTTTTAAGGCCTCATGATCAGCATGTTTATGTTTTAGTGTGAAAGGTAATTTTCCTCTAAATAAAATTTGATCAATGCCTGTGAAAATAATTCCCAATATCAATCCCCAGCTAAAGCTTGGCTTTACATTTCTGGCTGCATAAAGTTCTTTATATACACAACTTTCCTCAAATTTTTTTTCATATAGGGATAGATCTGCTTTATTTTTTATATTTTCTACAATTGTTTCAGCTGCAATAATTCCACTTTTCATTGCAGTATGTGATCCTTTTATCTTTGGCATATTTAAGGTCCCTGCATCACACCCAATTAATAAAGCTCCAGGCATATACATTTTAGGTAAACTTTGAATACCACCTTCAATAAGCGCTCTCGCACCGAAAGAAATTCGTTTCCCACCATCGAACATTTTTTTTATTGATGGGTGTGTTTTAAATCTTTGAAATTCATCAAAAGGAGAAAGATAAGGATTTTGATAATCTAAACCTATTACATATCCAAGATATATTTGCCTGTTTTCAGCATGATATATAAAACTTCCACCATAAGTTTTTTTATCAAGTGGCCAACCTGCCGTATGCATAACCAATCCTTCTTGATGTTGTTGCTCATTTACTTCCCAGATTTCTTTAAGACCAATACCATATTGTTGAGGATTTTTTCCCTCATCTAGATTAAATTTTTTGATTAATTGTTTACCCAAATGACCTCTGCATCCCTCAGAAAATACAGTAACTTTTGCATGTAATTCCATACCTTCTTGAAATGAGTCTTTTTTGTTACCTTCTTTATCTACGCCCATATCAATTGTAGCCACACCTTTAACAGATCCATCATCATCATAAAGAATTTCACTGGCTGGAAATCCAGGGAAAATTTCCACTCCTAATTTTTCTGCTTGTTCAGCTAACCAACGACATAAGTTTGCAAGGCTAATAATATAATTTTTATGATTTTTTTGCACAGCAGGTAATAGCCATGTTGGCCAACTTAATGAAGATTTTTTTCCTAAAAATAAAAATTTTTCTTTTGAAACTTTGGTTTTAATTGGAGCACCCTCGTTTTTCCAATTAGGCAATAATTCATCAAGAGCTTGTGTCTCAAATACATTTCCACTTAAAATGTGAGCTCCAACCTCAACTCCTTTTTCGAGTATACAAACATTTAAATTTGGATCTAGTTGCTTAAGTTTTATAGCAGTAGTCAACCCTGCTGGTCCTGCACCAACAATTACCACGTCATATTCCATTGCTTCTCTAGGCATAGAATTACTATATCAAACTAATTATTTTTGGATAGTATTCAGTTTGTTCAGCTCAGCTAAGAATTCTGGAAGAGCTTTAAATAAATCAGCTTCTAAACCATAATCAGCTACACTGAATATCGGTGCTTCACCATCTTTATTAATTGCGACAATAATTTTACTCTCTTTCATTCCAGCCAGATGCTGAATTGCTCCAGAGATCCCAACCGCAATATATAAATCTGGAACAACAACTTTTCCTGTTTGTCCTACTTGGTGATCATTACTTATATACCCAGCATCTACAGCTGCTCGAGATGCCCCTACAGCAGCATTAAGCTTGTCAGCGATATCGTTTATTAATTTAAAATTTTCACCACTTTCTAATCCTCTACCCCCTGAAACTACTATTCTAGCAGTTCCTAACTCTGGCCTTTCTGATTTCGTTTCTTCTCTTTTAATAAATTTTGAAGTATTTGGAATATCTACAGCTTCAACTTTTTCAATTATTGCAGAGCCCCCAGATTTTTCAGCTGGATCGAAAGAAGTAGGTCTTATAGTGACACATTTTTTTTGTCATTACTTTTTACTGTTGCGAAAGCATTTCCTGCATAAATTGGCCTTACAAAAGTATCTGGGCTATTAACTTTTATAATATCACTTATTTGTGATACGTCTAATGCAGCCGCAACTCTTGGCATAAAATTTTTTCCAAATGTATTAGCTGAAGCAACAATGTGTTCGAATTTCTCTGCAACCTTAGCTACTAAAGGAGCTAGATTTTCTGGTAGGTAATTTTGATAATTTTGTGAGTCGCAAACTAAAACTTTTTTAACTAAAGGAACACTCGCTGCTTCTTTTGAAACGTTATCGCAACCCGCTCCTGCTACTAACACATGAACATCACTATCTATTTTAGAAGCAGCAGTTATTGCATTTAGCGTGAAAGGTTTTAAATTTTTATTATCGTGCTCTGCTATCAATAATACTGACATTAAATAACTTTTGCCTCATTTTTAAGTTTGCTAACTAATTCCGCAACGTTAGCAACTTTTACACCTGCTTTTCTTTTAGGCGGTTCTTCTACTTTTAATTGTTCAATTCTATTTTTTAAATCAATACCCATATCTTTTGCGTTTAATTGTTCCATTGGTTTTTTCTTCGCTTTCATTATATTTGGTAATGAGGCAAACCTTGGTTCATTTAATCTTAAGTCACAAGTTACTATCGCAGGTAAATTTACCTCAATTGTTTCAAGGCCTTCATCTATCTCTCTTATTATTTCTATAGTTTTTTCTTTTAAATTTACTTTTGAGGAAAAAGTAGCTTGTGGCCATTTTAACATAGCAGCTAACATTTGACCTGTTTGATTACAATCATCATCAATAGCTTGTTTGCCTAAAAAAACCATATCTGGTTTTTCTTTTTCTACAATTTTCTTTAAAATCTTTGCTATACCTAGTGGCTCAATATAGTCATCAGATTTTACATGGATGCCCTTATCAGCTCCTACTGCTAAAGCTTTCCTAATACTTTCTTGGGCCTTATCCTCACCAATTGAAATAGCAACAACTTCTTTTACTTTACCAGATTCTTTAAGTTTAACTGATTCTTCAACTGCGTTGTCGTCGGGGGGGTTTGTTGACATTTTAACATTTTCAGTGTCTACACCGGATCCGTCCCCTTTAACTCTAATTTGAACATTGTAATCAATAACTCTTTTTACTGCGACTAATATTTTCATTACGCTCTTAGTAGTTTATTTTCTGAGTCGTAAGGCGACTCCTCAACTATAGAAGCTTCATGCATTTTGCCTAAAATGTCTATCTTTAATTTTTTTCCAATTTTTGCATACTCTGGTTTTACCATGCCCAAAGCTATTGATTTGTTTAACCTAAAACCAAAGTCTCCACTTGTAGCCCTTCCAACAACAGAGCCATTATCGTAAATAGGATTATTACCTAAAACATCAGCGTCAGTCACACCATGAATTTCCATAGTTACTAATTTATTTGAAAATCCTTTAGCTCTCCATTTATCTAATGCCGCACGACCAATAAAGTCCCCTTTATTTGGATGAATAAATCTGTCTAGACCTGACTCATAGGGCGAATATTCTATCGATAGTTCAGTGCCTACGAGCTTATAAGATTTTTCAACTCTCAAGCTGTTCATGGCCCTTATTCCATATGGTTTAAGTCCAAATTCTTTTCCTGCCTCCATAATTTTTTCATAAAGATAATCGCCTTTTGATCCATCTCTCAAAAATAATTCATAACCAAATTCACTAGACCAACCAGTTCTTGATACAATTAATGGTATTCCCTCTAAATCTAATTCTTTAAACCAATAATATTTTAAATCTTTTATATTTTCTCCAAATAATTTAATCATTATTTCAGAGGACTTTGGTCCTTGTAATTGTAAAGGCGAAACATCAGGCTCAGTTATTTTCACATCTAGTCCTGAATTTACAGCTACTCCTTGAGCCCATAGTAAAATATCACTGTCACCTAAAGATAACCAAAAATGATTTTCTCCTAATCTTAAAAGT
>MDTA01138678.1_pt1 | contig 11734 bp, 6 predicted proteins | sample 811151 | NCBI WGS metagenome assembly MDTA01 (sample SAMN05326648, study PRJNA326480) | marine metagenome | isolation source: seawater | place: Indian Ocean: South | collected 2010 | reverse complement strand
GTTCCGGTTGTTTATCAATCGGGAGGCCAGATCTTTCTCGTTCTTGGGAAGTATTTCTTCACCGTATTAGCGGCATTACTCATTCACTTCGCGGTGATCATGCCTCTCATTCTTCGCTATGTGGGTAAAGTGAGCCCGCTGGCCCATTTCAAGGCCATGCGAACCGCCCTGCTTACTGCGTTTTCGACGGCGTCCTCCTCAGCGACCCTTCCGGTGACCATGCGGTGCATTCAGGACAATGCCGGAGTCTCCAAGAAAACAGCGAGCTTCACTCTTCCGCTGGGGGCCACGGTCAATATGGATGGGACAGCCCTTTATGAGTGCGTGGCGGTTATCTTTGTCGCTCAGGTAGTGGGTTTTCAGATGGACCTCGCTCAGCAATTCGTGGTCGTACTTGCCGCCCTGCTGACCAGCGTAGGGGTGGCCGGTATTCCTTCCGCGAGCCTGGTCGCGATCTTCATCATCCTCAAAAATTCAGGAGTTCCGGGAGCAGAGGCGGCCATCGTAGCCCTTCTTGCAGTCGACCGGCTCCTCGATATGAGTCGGACTGCGGTCAACGTATTGGGAGATTCCTGTGCCGCAGTAGTGGTTGCCAAGAGCGAGGGAGAGGCAGGAATCCTCGAGGATTCCCGATCTTCTGCCAGCGAACCAGTGTGAAGAATGATCAAGCGGACGAAAAAAGGGGAGCCGTGCGGCTCCCCTTTTCTGTAAAATATGATTCTTGGTATTTTTCTAGAATCCAAAACCGAGATTCACGCCGGCGCTGAACTCGTCATCACCAGAAAAGGTGTCACCGAAGACCGCAGATACATGTGGCGTGACGGTGATGCTGTCAGAGGCATCGATGGGTAATCCAACGCAGATACCGTAGTGAGTGTCGTCGAACTCGTTCCAAGTGCCAATCACTCCCTTGACGCAAAGTCCAAGACCACCGAGGTCTACGGAGCGACCAGCGGTAATTTCAATGTAGTTGTCAAGAGTTGAAAACCAGTCCTGATCGTAGACAGCGATACCAACATTGAGGCCGGCGAGCTCTGTTCCCAATGCGATATACGGCTCCAAGACATCCGCTGTTCCGGCGCCTGCCGTGCCAAAGTAAGAGTAATTGGTGACTCCAACTGTCAGGTCAAGGCTACCAAGAGCCTTGGTGGCGGCAGCGCTGATCCGCATCTCCTGACCGCTAACAGTACTGTTTGCGGTGTCTGAGATTTCTCCATCCACGCTCACGGTGCGCAGGTCGAGACCAGCAGAGAGGTCAACGTCTCCAACGATGGGAAGCGAACCGCTGCCAGACAGCCCAATATTCGTGTAGAAGAGGTCATCGCCAAAGTTGATGCTCCTGAAGAGGTATTCGCTGCTGTATCCGAATCCTAACTCGACATCGAGGCCAGAGGATGGGGCTGCGGGAACGGGATCGTCGCCGGCAAAGGCAAATCCCGCGACAAGGGCGGATCCTGCAAGAATCGCAGATCGTAGTAGGGTAGTTTGTTTCATAACTCGGTAAGGTTTAATTGCATTAACCGAATAAGGCAACCCAAGATTTCAGGGTTCCAACCGATCGAATCGGGAAAAAACTCCTGAAAAAGGGTGCCTTAAAAAGGTCAGGATCGCTCAGGGCCTCATCCGAGGCCTGCCCACAGAGGTTGTGCCTGAAATTCAGCCCTCTCGCAGCAGATCCCGACTGTTCCAGACATACTGGAGGCCGGAGAGGACGGTGAGAGCCAACGAGAGCCAGAGAAAGGTAGGCATGAGCCAGCTCTCTGGATCGGCGAGTTGTGCCAGAAACGATCCCTGCTGCCCGAGGGCTTCGAGAAAAAGCCAGGTCAGGGCCGTAGAACAGAAGCCGATTTGAAAAGTCGTCTTCCATTTCCCACTCCAGTCGGCGGCAATAACCTTACCCTTTTCGACGGCGATCTGTCGCAGACCGGTGACGAGGAATTCACGGGCAAGAATGACTACCACCACCCATACCGGGCAAAGGCGTTGCTCATGAGCGCAGAGAAAGATGAACGCAGAGGCCGTAAGAATCTTGTCTGCAATGGGGTCGAGCAGTTTGCCAAGAGAGGTAACAAGGCCCATCTTGCGTGCGAAGTAGCCGTCGAGAAAGTCGGTTATCGCGGCGAAGGTAAAAGCGAAGAGGGCGACTCCATAGCCAATCTGGCTTCCCTGCATGAAGCCGACGACAAAGACCGCAGTGAGAACCAGACGCGAGACTGTAAGGGAGTTTGGGAGATTCAAGGGCGGAACTGTGGAGGCAAGAGGCTCTGGAGTCCAACACCTTTAGCGATCTATCGGGGAGCATTTTGCCTTGATCAGGTCAGGGTCGTTGGGGGCTCTCGGCCTGCCTGACCTTCGCGGTCGGGACGAATTGAGGGTCAGTCAGGGTCCGGAGAAAGGACACAAGAGCCCGCATGTCTTCCGTGGCTAACCCGAGACCTTTCCGCGGATGCTTGGCCAGATTTGGATCCAGACTGGGGCTCCGGTGAAGGCCGGAATTATAGTGCTCGATGACTTCCTCGAGGGTCTCAAAGCGCCCATCGTGCATGTAAGGCCCAGTCAGGGCGATATTGCGAAGCGAAGGGGTGATGAAAAGATTCCGGTCAGTCTCCCTCCCCGTAACGAGCTCCAGACCCAGATCGAGGTCATCTGGAATCCCGTTGTTATGAAACCGATGATCGGTAAAGAGTGCGCCCCCGTGGCAGTGAAAGCAATCCGCGCCTTTCAGGCCGCGGCGTGGATCATATTCGGTCATAAAGAGTTCGAACCCTCGTTTTTCCATTTCGGTGAGCTCGCTCTCTCCCCGGGCAGCCTTGTCAAAACGCGAGTTATACGAGGTCCGGGTCAGTAAAAACTGTTCGAGAGCAATTCCCAGACGTCGCTCTGTGATGCCTGAGCTTCCAAAGGCAGCTTCGAAAAGCGGGCCGTAGCTGGCGGATTCAAGTTTGGCGATGACGTTGGGTAGCGATTCATGCATTTCGATAGCGCTCTGGATTGGGTGAAGGACCAGTTCTCTCAGGGAGGGGGAACTTCCATCCCAGAAGAACGAATTTTTCCAGGCGAGATTGAAGAGAGGCATGGAGTTCCGGGTCCCTAGAGATCCAGTGGCACCCTCACTGAAACGACGGGGGTCTGAAAAGGCGTGGGCTGTCTGATGGCAGGAGGCGCACGACTGTTGATTGGTGCTCGAGAGGAGAGGGTCGTTGAAAAGTCGTTTGCCCAAGGTAACGCGTTCGTTGGTGAGGGGGGGAGAAGTTGGTAAGACCGGGATAGGGAATCCCCTTGCGATTTCAAAGCGATAGGGTGTGCCAATGAGCTGTGGATGAGATGAAGGTTTCGGGTCGGCGGCGGATTGGGCCTGCCGGATGCTTCGCAATTCGAATGCTGCTGGGAGTTGTTGCTTGAATTTCCGGGCGACCGGGTCGCCCTCTCTCGAGTGGCTTGAGGGATTTGCCCCGATCTTGAGAGGGGGTTCGCCCCCGAAAATCCGGTCGATGTGGACATCGATTTCAAGGACAGTGGGCTTGGTCAGCGTCAGGGCAATCGGGAGTGAAATTACTACCCTGTTACGCGGCTTACCCAGATGGTAGGCGAAGCCGCCCGTGGTTTTGTCGTCGGGAAGATGGCCCTCGGCAGCGAGAAAGATATATCCACCCTGAGGCGTCCAATGGAGATTGTTGTAATTTGGATTGAGAGGGTGATTTGCAGGATATTGGCTGGGGTCGGCCTGATCGATTTCGGGGCTGAGTCCGATGGAAAACTGCAGGGTCCGGTAGCTTCGGGCGGGGAGGGATCCCAATTCCAATCGGTTCAGTCCTCCGGGACGGGAGGCGTCAACGTAGCCGAACCAGTCTTTGCGGCGGAGCCAGGTCCCGGACGATGTTTCCGTGCGATCGCTAAGCAGGCGGGGGCTTGAGAGAATATAGGCAAAGCGGGAAAGTTTAATAGTCTCCCCGGATCCGGTGAGAAGCTCTTTGCTCGGGGTTGAGAGAGCCTGCCCTTTCCAGAAATGCTTTAAGTCTAGATAAAGGGCTCCTCCCGATGACTGGGAGATCATCGAGGGGAGTAAACAGAGCCAGATGGGCCACTTGAGCATGAGTGAGAGACTCGTAATTTTTGGGTTATTCTCGCCATCTCAGCCAAACAAACAGGCGATGTTTCTCAAGAGGCAGGATTGTCCCGGGGCCGGTTGGCCCAAGGGCGACGACCTATGGAGAATAGCGATTGGTCGATGTCAGGGTGAGCTGGTTTCCATTAGGGGTAGTGAAGAACACGTATACCGCATGGCTGCCAGGGCCAAGAGCCGTAGCGTCGAAAGAAATTGTGAGCTGGGTATTGGAGTCCCTGCTCACGAGTGCGGCTGGGACTCCGGGATTCCCGATTCTAAGCTCCTGCTGAATGTTGGCGGGGGGCAAAGGAGGGCCCGTAAAGGTCGCTACAAAGTTGTCTGAACCACCACCCGTGCCGCCTCCATTTCCGGTTTGTTCTTCTTCGAACTGGTTATTGAATCCAGTTTGGTCGTATGCCGCAATCCCGGTCCTTTTTAAGCGGTAGAAACGGGCGGTATTACCCGCTCGACTGACCGTGGAGTTTGAGGTGGCGTCTGCGATAATCTCGGCGCCTTCCTCAGTCCATGTTTCCAGATCTGTTGAATTTTCGAGTTGGTAGGACCCGCCTTCCACAGTGGACCACGTGAGGGTGACAACACCACCATTCTTACTGACTTCAACCGCCTGATGCTGGGTGCTGGGGCCACCGACAAAAGACAGCGAGGCATTCCCGGGGATGGTGTTCACGCTACCGCCGTTCGGAGTTCCGTAGAAGTTGCGACCAATATTGTAGGGGAAAACCGGGGTCCCATCAGTTGCGATAGTGGTAAAGTAGGCCCAGACTCCTTCCGGGAACTCCGGAGTCACGCAGAAGCGCCCGTTGTATTCGTCCAAGTCGAAGTCCACGCCCTGGCTCAGCCCTAGGTCTCCCTTGTAGGCATAGTCTTCAAGATAGTGACCGAGAATGTAGGTAGTGTTTACCGCCGGGCCGTATTGATTTGTAGCGAGGGTAGTGTTGCGCCCCTGTAGCCGGTTGGCCCAGTCCGGCAGGCTGGTTCGCCCGGTCCGGCTCAGGTTGGTGGATCCGTTGCTGCCGTCTCTTTTCTGGTAGCCGCTGCTCAGGAGTCGCACGGGAGAATCAGGATCTACCGGGTCGCTGAAGCCGTAGGGCCCATAGATGGGGTGGCCATCAGAAACCCAACCGAGGATAGGAGAGTGTCTACCATTGAAGTTTTCAGTATAGCGGTTCGTTTCGGCATTGTAGTCGACACTGTCGTTCAGCAGATGGCGGATTGCGGGAGCATTCGCATGATAATGATGCAAATTGCCCGCCTGGTGCGCATTAGCCGAGTCGAAGGTCACTCCCTCGTTGACATATGCATCTCGATTCCAGACCCCATCTCCTCGGCCTCCCCCCTGAGGACTAGCGTCACTCGCACTACCATTGATATAGGAAAAAGTGTCGGTAGCATCAAAAAGGGCGACTCCGTCCACAAAATATCCAATTGCCCCAAAGCCTGTTGTGACGGTGCCATTAAAGGCCGTCGGGTTGCGGGGAATCCGGTAGGTAGTGGCTGTATTGCTGGGGAAGTTAGGAAAGTTTCGAGTCTTTGCCTCGTTTAGATACCAAGGCCCCATGACGTGAAAGCCTAGTCCGCTCGTTCTGATATAGACCCAGCTGGCGTCATGGTGAATCTCATGAACGCCTGCGTAGGCTGGGGAGGACTGGTTCCCTTGTCCGCGGCTCCAAGTTGTTGAGGTGAGACTTGCGATCTCGTTTTCCTTACTGGTGAAAATACGGGCGTACTTACCGCTTTGCGAGGTATACCAGGAGGTGAGCTGGGGCTCTGCACTGCAGTGGAGAGAGGGTAAGCTCAGTAGGATCAGGAAGAGATGAAGGAGAAGAGTGACCCTTCGGTCTGGATAGTGCATGTTCAATTCTGCCCGTTCAGAAAGGTATTTAGAACTTCTTTTACACCAACTTAACAAATTCTCCTCTCAGTCATCTCCACTGACATTGAAGTGTGAGACAAAGGTCTGAACGGTCATTACCGATTCCAGTTCAGCCTCTATCGCGCTCACTTCGGAAAATTGACGCCTGTCCTTGGCCTCGCTCAGCCGCATGCCCAATTGCTGGATGTAGGTTTTCCGAGTGCTCTCCATGACGTCCGCGTATTCCTGATCAAGGCTACCCTGCTCCCGGAGGCAGGCATTACAAACGGAGGCGATCTCGGCGGGAAGGGCTGGCAGGCGGCCCTCTTCGTTGATGCGTCCGTCCTTCGCAATCCTGCCCTTGGCCTGCTGGAAGGAGAGGGTGTAGCGGCCACGATTCTGCAGCGAGAGACCGTTGTGCCACTCGTCGAGGGCTGTCGACATGGATGCTCCATTCGCCTTCAAGAGCTGAAGAAACTTTTCCCGTATCGTCGTAAGTTTTACTGAGCACTGATTGCGGAGCGTGGTCCAAGATCTCATGTCTCCGGTAGCAGCGGACTGCTCGGAGAACTGGTCCCGACTCCATTCAATAATCAGTGCTGCAAGTTCCGATTCGGGATCACGATTGGCCCATCCTGACGGCTCACCAAATGTAAAGCAGAGCGCAGTCGATTCAGGATCGAAATCCTGTTCGGTAGCTAGCCAGGAGGTAAACGACCAAGCCTCATTGGTAACCCATCGCCATGCCCCTCTCGAGTAAGAGCCTCCGAGCCATGCTGCTGATTTCTCCGGGAGGCAGGTAGCGATGACGCGCTCGAGGTAGTCCTGTTCTTCCTGATTTCCGATTACGGCAAGGTGCCCATTTGCCTCCTCTGCGAATATCCGAGCTTTTTCCCACCCCAGGACGCGTTCAAGGACGAGGTAATGGCGGTCTCCATTCGTAACAGTCCCCGGTGGGAATTCGGGAATTCGCTGGTCGATGGAGAGGTTGAAGCGTTGTAATTGCGCCTCCAGAGAACCGGGGTTCTTCCCGTCGAGGTGCCATTGGAGGAAAAAGGGATACTTGGTCCTGCCGGGAGATGCCCGGACTGTCCCACTTTCACTCATGCTAAGATACTGGCCGGTTGCCTCGGATGGCGTGCTGAGCGGAGAGGAAGTGCCGTCCACCCATCCCCAACTTTTTGATCCCGTCATCCCTCCACCCAACCAGGTAATTTTACCTTTCGGAAGTTTGGCGAGAAGCGCCAATCGCTCTTCATCGCTTCGGAGGGTCGCGAGGTGCGCCCCGTGAGACTCTGCAAATCTGCTGGCTGCGCTCCAGCTCATTGCAGATCGTACAAAGTAGACCTTTCGGTCCGCCAGATCCCAGGCTCCTTCGGGAAAGCGATCGCGATCTCCCCGAAGAAGTTGCTCCTTAAGATCAAAAAGAGTCCATTCGCGGGCTTGCTGGGGCCGGGGTGCTTCCTTTGTCTCGCGGATCGGATCCCTCTGGAGGTTGGCCCAGGGATTCTCTTTTTCGCCCGAGCTCATGGCGTTTTTCTGCCTTTCCGCAATCTTTGCCTTCCGGCTGGATTCGTCCTTTCTTCGATTGTAGGCCGACCAGACTGAGAGAAGAGCGATGACCAGAACCGCGATAACCAGAATCTTGACGGTGATGAGGCGGTCGTAGCGGCGCGATTCGGTAGCTGCCATCGCCGCGAGAGTTTCGCTTTGCTGGACCGCCCGGTGCTGGGATTCCTTCGCCTCCGCTAAGCTCTCTCCGCTTTCGGTAACCTCGCTTTCACGGGTCATGAGATTCCCCTGACCGAGGTTCTTGAGAAGAGGTTTCAGGTCCTCCTGCAGCGCTCGTGCATCCGAGAACCGCTTGCCCGGGCTTGGATGCATTGCTCGCTGGAGAATTTTCTCGAACCGCGGGTCTAATCGTTGCTCTCGGCTTCGTAATGGTGGAGTAAAGCTACCGTCAGGAAGTTCACCGGTGAGGAGTTCATGCAGCAGGACACCAAGCGAGTAGACATCGGAGCGCCGGTCTGCCCGGGCCCGTTTATTTGCGACTTCAGGGGCAGCATACTGGAGAGCAATGTGATCTAATCTTGCTGCTGAAGCTGCTCCGCCCTCTCCGTGGTGAGGAAGCCCAAAGTCTCCCACTCTTGGCTCGAGGTTTGAGCCAATCAGGATGTTGTCCGGCTTGATCGCCTGATGAATAATGCCTGCCTTGTGGGCATGCGCGAGTCCGTCGCAGATGGAAAGAATGAGCTTCAGGGCGGTCTTCTGATCTATCGCCTCCCCGCGGGTTGAACGCCGAAGGGATTTCCCATCTACAAAATCCATGACGAGATACAAGAAGCCGTCTGCCTCCCCGAAATCGTGCACTCCAATGAGGTTTGGATGACGAAGCTTAGCCATCGCCCGTGCCTCCTTTTCGAACCTGCTACGGGCGGGACCTTCTCTCCCCGGCATGACCTTGATCGCCACATTTCGATCAAGGGACTTCTGGCGGGCCACGTACACTGCACTGCTTGCCCCAGAGGCAAGAAGTTGCGTGACCTTGAAAGAGGGCAGCATCCTGCTAAGTTCTGCGGGCTCTGGCGCCTTGAACGCGTCGTCACTTGTCTGGTTGTGATCCGCCATGCTATACGGGGGACGAGAATCCTACCAATCGTAGGCCGAGATCTCGGGGCTGAGTTTAGAGGAGTTGATAAGAAAAATCGATCACGAGATTTCTTAAATCCCGGGAGCCGTCATGCCGAATGTCCTCCAGAAATAAAAAAGCCGCCCAGCGAGAGACTCGGGGCGGCTTTAGTGAAAAGGGAGGCGGTGGTCACTTGAGAGGTTTCACCTTCACACTACGAATATGAACCTCACTCCCCGGATCGTGGCACTGGATTGCAAAGGTGCCACTGTCGAGGAAACGGTCAAAGCCTCCACGCTCAGCCTTGGTGGGGCCGCCTTCAGGCTGGGTATACTCGACGGTGGTCTTGCCGTTGACCTTGATCGTGATGTTGTCTCCCTTCACCGCGATGTGGTAGTCAAACCACTCTTCGTCCTTGTGGGGAGCAGTGTTCATGACATTACGAACCCCATAGAGGCTTCCAGTTTTTTTCGGGTCTCCCTGGGTGGCATTGATCTGGGCTTCGAATCCTTTCTTTGGCCAGCCGTCTTTCTGGAACTTGGTGTGGAAATAAAATCCTGCGTTGGCGCCTTTCTTGGTCAGAACCTGTAGTTTGGCCTCGAAGTTCTTGAAGTTAGCCTTGTTGACCTTGCCCGTGTAGAACAGGTGAGAACGTGGCCCCTTTACGATGATCTTTCCGTCACTGACTTTCCAGGAGTCGGGCGATTCGTTGATGGTCCATCCGTCGAGGCTCTTGCCATTGAAAAGTTCGAAGAATCCATCCTTATCCTTGGAACCATGGTGATCTGCCAGGGCGAGACCGGGCATCAGGATTGTGAGTGCGAGTGCGCTGAGCAGTTTCATAGCGGAACTTTAATAAGGGGCTGCATGGAGGTTGGCAATGCCAATACAGACTTTGCACACAGCTTGGCCTGAGATCAATTTTGCAGGAGGCCTGATGGTGAGCAGGAGGATGTAGCTATCGAGGGCGTTCCAGACTTTTCCGTCGCCGCTGCTCTTCCTCGTTGCGCTTGCGCTCACGATCCGCCGTTTCCCGTGCGATTCGCTCCCGGAGTTCCCGGTCGGCCCGCTGCATGGGAGACTCCCCTGACTGGTCCGCGAGTGCAGGATTCCCCTTCTGCTGTGTCCCCGTGTCCCCGAGACTGATACCGAGAAAGAATGGTGCTGCAGCTTTTCCGGCAGATTCGATCGTAAGCGATCTTATGGGGGCTCCGGGATTGGGATTGGGGACTTCCATCTCGTAGACGGCACATTGACGGCCACTTTCTCTTCGCTTGCCTCGCCAGATCCGCGTGGCTTCGGGAAGGCTCCTCGAAGAATACCAGTCCGCAATGTGCTGCTGGTTTACTAGGGGGAGCGATGATGGTTTCCTTCCATCAAGGTAGTTCAGGACGATTCTGGCGACTTCGGTTCCAGATGACTCGTAATTCCATATCAGACCTCCAACCAGATATAGATGATCCGCTTTCTGGTAGATTGGAATCTCACCACTCACCTGCGGCCAATTCCTGCCATAATAGGTGTTCATGTCCCGGCCTTCCAGGCGCGAATTATATCTCGGGTATATTCCAGAGTTCATCTGGAGAATCCCGGTGATGTCATAGCCAGAGACACGACGTGACCTGCATCCCTTAAACGCGGGAATGATCTGGGAGGCAGCACTTCTGTTCTCGAGCCATGTCCCATGATTAGGGTGGGCGTTGTAGAAATCCTCGAGGCAGATCTGCCGCATTGCGAGAAAGGGGCGGAGTTCGCTCTGGATCTCACCAGTTTGTGCTCCTGATGAAATGCGCTTGTCGCGGAGGTCCACCAGTAAGTTCCGGTAGGTATCCTGGATGTCTGTCAGGACTTTGGGAACCTCGGTCTGGAGGCGGTTTCGAGCACCTCTTAGTTCGGGTGGGAGGAAACTACTGCTGATAACGGAGTGAGGAGAGAGATAGCCCGATTTCCAATCAAGAGCCGCAATCCGGCTCCGTTCCTTCTCGAGATGAGAGACGCTCTTCCCGTTTTTCTCCAGAAGCTGAGTAATCTTTTCTTCATAGGATTGAAACCACGGGGCAAGTCTACGCTGCAGGGTTTCACGAAACAGATTCTGTAATCGGGCAAGTTCCGGATCTTGGATCGAGGGGGTAGAAGATTGGGTTGGGCTATCCTCTCCCGGCTTGCGTGGCTCCGCCTTCCTCCCGAAGGAGCTTTCGCTTTCAAAAGCAAAGGCCCGGCGGCGAAAACGAACTTTTCCTCCTGACTGGTCCCGCCCATCGAGCCACGGTTCTCGCCATCGAAGCGTCCAGTTCCCGCTGCCGTCCAGTCGGATAATATGGAGTTCTCCATTTGCCGTTGTGGAAAATCTCCCCTGTGAAGACTGTTCCTCGTCAAAGATTCTCACCGCGCCCTCTTTCATGAATATCAGGCGAACAGGCCCGGAATCTTCCGGGCCAAAGCGGAGGACCCACTCCCCGTCTGGGGGTCGCGCGAGAATCTTGAATATGTCGGCACCGAGCCACTCCAGCCACTCGAGCTTATCGTCGAGCAAGGAGTCGGCCCGAGGCACCTCCTCCTTCTTTAGAGTTTCAATGCTCTTTTGATGAAGTTCTCTGATGAATTCAAGGTGCCGGTATTCGAGTTGGCCCTGGTGATCGAAGGCATAGCGATTGACGAGGTCGCGCATTTCCGGAGAGATCGTAAACTTTCCGTGTGGAGTGATATAGCGCGGTAGCAGGCCTCGGCCCTGATCAATTTGGGAAAGATAGGGAGCCCATGCGTTTTCGTGGCCCACGACCTCCCGTTGAAAAGCGACGACGTTTCGTTGTCGTGCCAGAACCAGTTCATTTGCTGCACTTGTCACGCGGTTCCGCATTTCAGATTTGTGCGCCTTGAGGAGGAAGGGTTGTTTCCTGGAAGGAATTTTTGGCGGCATCCTGGGTCGGGAGAGTGCCCCGGCTGGCGATTGACGGATTGGCTTATGTTCTCCCACTCCGGTAGAGTTGTCATTGTCTCCCCCTCTGAAGGCGAGAATGGCTACTGCGGCCAGTGCCAGCGCGAACAGGGCGAGTAGAGGAAAGGGAATCCCTCCAGAGACGTTGTTCAGTATTTTTGGGGTGGTATTCCGTGCCGTCGTTGCCGTCGT
>MDTA01056270.1_pt1 | contig 11734 bp, 10 predicted proteins | sample 811151 | NCBI WGS metagenome assembly MDTA01 (sample SAMN05326648, study PRJNA326480) | marine metagenome | isolation source: seawater | place: Indian Ocean: South | collected 2010 | reverse complement strand
TGAGTTACTGCATACCTTGAATGGGTCAGGGTTGGCCGTAGGGCGCACGCTAGTTGCTGTGGTTGAGAATGGGCAACAGAGCGATGGATCTATCACCATCCCATCAGCGCTCGTCCCATATTTTGGGACTGACACCATCACAAGCCAGTAATTGAGGCGCTAGCGGCTGTCTGCTCGCGCCATTACAGGACCACTGAGATTAATGGCGTCGGCAAGAATGCGCGCCGTTTCAGTGATGAGCGCGTCGGCTTCGTCGGCTTCGGATTCATCACTAACCGCTGATGGTTCCTCAGCACTGGCCAGTGGCATGTCAGATGAATCTTCGTCTCCATCTACCAGTTCATCCAAGGAGGCCAGGGCATCCATGCCTTTAGCCTGCCGTCGCGTGTTTTCAATGGCTAGATATTGGATTTCCTGCGACGTTCGCTGGGCGATCCGCTGGGCCTCATTGAGTGGCAAAACCTCAGCGCCGCGCACCTTTTCGGCGAGGGCCTTTTGATCCCAAATGTATTGGAAGTCTGGATCGGAATTTGCACGCTCAGTGTGTTTGGCCACAAGTGTAGGAAGGATGGCATCGACTACGCCGTAGTCCTTGTGCCGGACAGGTGCTATGCGATCCCAATCGAGCGCCTTATCGAGGGAGCTCTCACCAATTTCGTCATGCTGTAGCAGGGAAGGGTAGCTGATATCGGGGATAACACCCCGGTGCTGCGTGCTATCGCCTGAGATCCGATAGAACTTACTCTCGGTGATCTTTAATTGCCCCTCAGGCAGATCTAGCAGCGTCTGTACGGTCCCTTTACCGAAACTTCGATCTCCAACAACAATAGCTCGGCCGTAGTCCTGCAGAGCACCAGCAAAGATCTCAGAGGCAGACGCACTAAGACGGTCAATCATGATCGCTACCGGACCATCGTAATAGGGGCCCCGCCGGCGTTTTCCGTCCCGCCACACACGGCTGCCAGTACCGCGTATCTGTACAGTGGGTCCATATTCGATAAATAAGCCCGTTAATTCATTCGCTTCACGTAGGGAGCCACCGCCATTGCCGCGAAGGTCAATCACCAAACCGTCTACGCCTGCATCATTGAGCTCATTGACTAATTTGGCCACGTCACGTGTAGTCGATCTGAAATCGGGATCACCTTTGCGATACGCGTCAAAATCGAGGTAAAACGCCGGGATATCGATAACACCAATTTTTCTAGGAATTGAGCCCAAGTCATTGATTTCAATTATCTTTGATTGCGCAGCTTGCTCCTCTAATTGAACCTCATTGCGGGTAATAGTGAGACGTCTAGCCTCATCTGCCCGTCCCGCTGCTGGAATCACATCTAAGCGCACTACCGTACCTTTTTTTCCTCTCACGAGATCAACGACATCATCTAAACGCCACCCAATCACATCGGTCATGGGGCCAGCCTTGCCTTGACCCACTGCAATAATGAGTTCAGCGGCTTTCAAGTCGCTTTGTTTATCTGCTGGACCTGCTGGGACTACGCGCACAACCTTGACGTATTCGTCCTCGTTTTGAAGAACTGCACCAATGCCTTCAAGGCTCAGGCGCATATCAATGTCGAAGTTTTCAGCGCGACGCGGAGAGAAATAGCTCGTATGAGGATCGAATTGAGAGGTGAGGGCATTCGCATACACTGCGAATACGTCTTGTTCGTTGTATTGAGACAGCCGGGTTTGCTGGTTTTCGTAACGCTTTACCAGCGTGGGGGCGATCTCTTCTAACGACTTTTCTGCGAGCTTCAAGCCCAAGACCTGATTCTTGATGCGTTTACGCCACCGATCATCTAGTTCGGCCTTGTTGGTTGCCCAAGCGCGCTCCGTAGGATCTGAATCAATGTATTCGTCCTTATCAAAGTCCAGGGCGGCGACGATATCTCCCATATTCGAAATGACGTGCTCTAGTCGGTCGGAGGCTCGCTGCTCATATCGCTCAAATATCTCGAAGGCGGGGGTGAGCTCTCCTTGTCGACCTAGATCGTCGAGGCGTGTCGAATAACGCTCAAACTCAGCTACATCTGAGACAGTGAAATATAGGTGAGACGGGTCAAGGCGCTCTAAATAAGTCTCGAGATGCTCCGCTGACATCGCGTCGTTATAGCGGCGGTCAACGTAGTGGTTTTCTTCGAGCTCGGTTACCAGAGCACGCAACGTCCAGGTTTGCTGGGTCGTAGGTGATAAATCTGAAGCGAACGAAGCTGAGGCTACGACAATGCTTCCAGCAAGTGCCACGAGGTTTTTACTGAATCTCATCTAGCGTTATCTCTCAAACCGAATTTACTGCTATCACGAAGTTCACACACCGCTGGTACAGGCGTCGAGCTTTCTCCGTGAAGGCATAGATTAGCGCAGTTCACGCTATAACCACAGATAGGTCTTCTTTGCCCAAACCGCCGAAAAGGTTCACTAGGGCCGGAGAGGGGTGCTCGGGATACGGAATGTGGCCAGCATCAGATCATTCCAGCTGGTTTTCATAGTCCATATTCTCATGCAAGACTCGGGCGACGTTGATCCCATCTTCTAACGCCAGATAAACGATTAGATGGTGAGCGTGGTGGCTCAGATCACGGAATCAGGCGCCCTGCCGTGGCGAAAACAGGGGTAGGGGAATAGGGCCGATTTTGGCTAGTGAACCTTTTCGGCGGTTTGGGCCAAAATAGCCAAAATCCCGCTGCTCTGCAGGAATTGATCGCTGGATGGCCGCGGGGTTAGCTGCAATCGCGCTTGCATTGTCCGAATTGCCGATCTTTTGTGGCCCAGGGTTCCGTCGATAATGTCCTCATCTTCAATACACCGGTCCGACGCATCGGCAATGACCCTGACCGAACCACCGCAGTAATAATTGGGGTCAGAATAAAAACTTTCGGGGATGCTGGAAATATTTGCTGGGGCAATAGTTTTTACTCTGACCCCAATTATTTACAGAGTTGGAATCATGGCGTAAGCTAATTGACTTACGGGAGCGGGATATGACCGAAGCCTACAAGCAAAGCTCAGCTGTTAGTGCCGCCTACCAGGAGCACTACGCTGCCCTGAAGCGCTTCATTGCGAGCCTGCTCCTGTCCGAGGAGGGGGTGGAAGATGTGGCGCAACAGGCCTTTCTCAATGCCTATACTGCGGAGCAGGATAAGGCTATTGAGCAACCCAAGCCCTTCCTGTGTTACTGACTGACACTCTGACGATTCTGGCCCTGCTGGGCTTCTGCATCTGCTGGTTCCGCATCGGGGCTGGCAACCGTGACGCACTGCTGTGGATTACCGCTGGCGCGGCGCTGCTGTTCGCCGTGATGGGCTACAGCGATTACCGGGGCGTTGCCTTAGTTTCCATCGCTGTCAGTGTGCTGTTGCTCGTTGCCCTGGTGATTCGGCGATTGCGGGGTTCCAGGGTGCTCAGCGGAACACCCTGGCTTAGCGGTGTGCTGTTCTCACTGTTGACGGCGATTGCCGCGTTCGGATACTGGACTTTTCCCATCTTCGAGATGCCAGCGCCTTCCGGTGAGCACGCGGTTGGTGTGCGCGATTTCGAGCTCACCGATACCTCTCGCAAAGGGGTGCTGGCTGCAGCTCCTGAAGAGACGCGTCGCCTGCTGGTGAGGGTGTGGTATCCGGCGGAGTCTGTCGAGGGTTTGGAGCCGCGCCCCTACCTGAACGATGTTGAGGCCGCCACGACCGGCCGCCGCCTGGGTGAGAACTTACTTATGATGCCCTGGATATTCACACACCTGCGTCACGTGAGCACCCATTCATTCGAGAACGCACCATTACTGGCTGGTGCCGACAAGCAGCCGGTGGTGTTTTTCAGTCATGGCTATGCCTCCATCGCAGGCCAGAACACCAGCGTGATGGAAGAACTGGCCAGCCACGGTTATGTCGTCTACTCGGTTAGTCACACCTACGATAACGCCGATGGTGTATTTCCCAATGGCGACCTGATTCCCAGGGATGACAATCTGCAGCAGGAGATGATGGACGCGCTGGGGGAGGATGGGAAAATCTCTGTGGAGCCCCTTATTGCACCGACTCTTGCCGAGCGTCGCGCGGCGCAAATTCGTAGCCTGGAAAAAAGTGTGAGCGTGGACTCCCGTCTCTATCGAAGCGTGGCGGTGTGGATTGACGATCGTCTGTTTGTGAAAGATGAGCTGAAGGCGGGTCGGGTCAAGCCGGCTATCGCGGAGATCGCCGTGGCCAGTGATTTCGGCAAGGTCGGCCACACGGGTATGTCTTTTGGGGGTTCCACCGGCCCCTCGGTCTGCCAGCGGGATGCAGATTGTGCTGCCGCGCTCAACCTCGATGGTGGTAACTATGATCCCCAGTTGTTCAATCAGAATCATGAGAAACCCCTGTTGATGTTCATGCATGATTGGCCGTTGATGTTTGAGCAGATGGGCGGTGATCGGGGTTGGGACTACAGCGAGTACGGCTTTACCGATCTGGCCTACGAAGAACACTCGGTTGCCGGTAACCGGGACGATATCTACCGCTTGCGGGTTAAGAATGTGGTCCACCTGGGAGTGGCCGATTTCAGTATGGTGGCGCGTGGCCCGGTAAAGTCAGCCCTGTTTGGCACCATCGCTGGCCCCACCATGTTGGCTATCATGAATGACTTCGTACGGGGCTTCTTCGATAAGCACGTTCGCGGTTTGGATAACAACTTTCCGGAGGCGCAGTTCGCGGAGCACAGCGAGGACGTGGTGCCGCACTATGCGGGTAAGGTGCGTGAGTGGTGGAACAGCCTGAGTGACAGCGAGCGGGCCGGCTTGCCTGCCGGGCCCGATATGGCGGCTTCCCTGATTGCGGCAGGTGAGGCGGGTGTGGGCGCCATGAACCCCATCGCCACCATCACCATGGAAGATGGCCGCCAGATCAGCCTGGAGTTGTATCCCGACCGGGCGCCGGAGTCGGTGCGCAGCTTTATCCACCTGGCAGAAACCGGCTATTACAACGACCAGCCCTTAGGGCGGGTTGAGAAAGACCTCCTGATCCAGGGTGGCAGCGACGAGTTGGACTGGAGTGCTACACCCGGTTACGCCATTCGGGGCGAATTTCTTGAGAACGGGGTCAATAACCGCACCCACTTCTCGCCAGGCACCATTGGATTTGGCCGCCTGACCCCCGATAGTGGCGGCTCCGTCTGGTTTATCACCACCGGCAACCACGCCCGACTCGACGGCAAGTACGCCGCCTTCGGCCACGTGATTGGTGGCCTGCAGCATGTGGTTGCGCTATCGCGCATTCCCGCCAGGCCGCTCAGTGAGGAAGTCGCCTTTATGCACACGCCGCTGCAGCCCCCCACGGTGAAGTCCATCACAGTGGAGACTTTTGGCGTGGATTACCCCGAGCCCGAGAAGCTCCCGGAGGTCACGCCAGAGGAGGCCATGGCTGAATTGATGCGAACCGCAAGCTCCGTTGACAACTGAATAATGATGACAAGCACTATGCAATGGGGGAATGTTTACCAGTGCCGGCAAAGATCTCAACAGCGGAAAATATCACGGTGGGGTCAGCGCGGGCACGCATTCGAGAATGATTTTGGATGGCGACGGGCTGGTTGAGGCGATTAAGTAATTGGAGGAGTATAAAAATGAACCGTAGGAAGTTTTTAACCAACGCGGCGGTTGTTGGCGCGGCCGGCTTGTTGCCATTGCAATCACTTGGCGCCGCATCAACCAAGGCGCGTGCGCAGGCGTTGATTCGCGATAGTTTAGTTGTGGATTCAACGTTACCGAATGCCCCCCATTTGGCCTATGTGGGTGTTAATCCAGCGTTTTCAACCTATTTAAACAAATATATTGAGTCCGGTTTTAACTGGGTTTCGTTGACAGTGGCCACTGATACCCCGAGAAACCTCCAGGCAACTGTTCTGGCGGTTGCTGATTCCAGAAAGTGGGTGTTATCACAGCCCGATCGGCTGGTGATGGTTGATACGATGGCAGATGTTTATCGGGCCAAGTCGGAAGGAAAGCTGGCAATCAGTTTTAATTTTCAGGGGACCAACCCTTTTGCGACCTCTTTATCACTGGTGGGTATGTTTAAGGACCTGGGGGTGCATCACGCTTTAATTGCCTATAACCAGAAAAACCATGCAGGCGATGGTGCCTACGAAAAAACCAACGCCGGCTTAAGCCGTTACGGTGTGAATCTGATTCAGGAAATGAACCGGGTGGGTATGGTTCTGGATGTGTCACATACCGGTTATCGCAGTGCTATGGAGGCGATAGAGGTGTCCAGTAAGCCGGTCATTATGTCACATTCCAATCCCGTTGCCTTGCATCAGCATCCGCGCAATGTGCCTGATGAACAGATAAAGGCAATGGCTGCAACTGGCGGTGTGATCGGTGTGGTACCTATCAATGTGATGACTAACGGTAAAAGTGATAGCGCATCGGTAGGCGGTAAAGAGATGTTCCGCCACATCGACCATATTGTTCAACTGGTTGGGGCGGATCATGTCGGCTTAGGTCTTGATTACGTAGAAGACACCGACCTGATGCTGAAAATCATTAAGGCGAATCCGGATATGTATCCAGCCGATCAGCACATCAAGGTATTTCTTTCCCGCGGTCCGGATGTGGTCTCTGAAATGACGGAGTCGATGCTCAGGGCAGGTTATACAGACAATGTAGTCAAGAAAATCCTTGGCGAGAATTGGCTGCGAGTTTTTAATGCTGTGCTGGGTTGATTTGTTGTGGAAGAAAAAGTGGAGAGTGTAAAAGGGCTCTCGCCAGTCGCAGGCTTGGTCTACTGTTGTTTTTCAGTGGTGCGGCGGTGTTGCTTGGCTTTTATCTGGAGATGGAGCTGTTCGCCGCTAATTATTACCCGCACGGAGCAAACTTGTTGTTAAGCAGCTGGCGAATACTGATTAACCTGGGCTGGCTCGATGCTCTGGCAGTTCTCTACATCGCCATAAAAAACCCCCCGGAGCTTATTGGTTTTAACGGCGTGGCCGCGAGCCTGCATTCACTGCTGGTATTACTGTTTGCTGTGGCTGCAATAGCAGTGGCCGTATTAACGCCCTACTGGGGCCTGGTGGGTAAATTTACTTCCTGAATAATAGCCGGAGAATAAGATGAATAGACGCAACTTTTTGCGAGGCAGCGCCCTTTTGGGGGCCGGCTCAATGGCCTATGGCATGGGCACGGCACCGACACTGGCGAAGGACTGGAATAGCCTGGCGCAGAAAGATCTAAAGCCCATTGCCCGCAACAAGAACAATGTCTTCGCGGTGGGCAAACAGGGCATGGTTTCCTCCGATCACCCGCTATCAACCGAGGCCGGCCTCTGGGCACTGCAGCGTGGCGGCAACGCCGCCGATGCCTATATGACCGCCGCCATCGCCCAGTGTGTTCTGGAACCCACCATGACCTCACTGGGCGGCGGCTTTAGCCTTGGCTATTTTGATGCCGGCAAGGGCAATTTCAGCATGGCCGGCGGTTCCTTTGGGGTGCCCGGCGCCCTGCCACTGGATATCCCCTACAACGAAGAGCAAGCCTGGACCGGTTGGAGCGCATTGCTGCCGGGTTATCTTCGCGGGCTTGAGTCGGCCCACCAGGCCTACGGCAAGCTGAAGTGGGAGGAACTGTGGGAGCCCGCCATCGCCTTTGCCGAGGAGGGCTTCCGTATGGATCACTTCCTCTGGGGTTACAGTTTTAAAGCCCGCAAGATGCTGGGGCGCTTTGAGGGCAGCGGCCGCAGCGACTGGTTCAACGATGGCCACATGATCGGTGTGGGGGATGTGCTGCGCCAGCCGGAACTGGCAGCCACCATGAAGATGCTGCAACGGGAGGGGGCTGACGCCTTCTACGAGGGCAAGTTCGCCAGGCGTCTGGTCGAGACCGTTAACAAATACGGCGGCGAGTTTACCCTGGAGGATATGGCGAAGGTGAAAGGCTATGTTTCGCCCGGTGCTGTGCCCGGCCCGCAACTGGGTTGCGGCAAATACCGTGGTTACGATATAGGCACCATGGGCGGCGGGTTGAATATTCTCGCCACGCGTCTGATGGAGCGCGCAGACCTCGGCAGCATGGGGCACCCGTCCGAGAGTGCAGATTCTCTTTACATCATGGCGCGAATCGTCCAGGAGATGTGGGCGATGGATAGCGGTCGTTTTTCCATGGATGGCGATCCACTAAAAAACACGGTTGAGATGCACCAGCGGCTGATCTCGGATGAGATGGTGGAGCAGGTGTGGAAAGAGATCCAGCAGGGCAAGCCCAAACCCTTCCCGGGCTTTGCCGCCGGTACCTGTGCGCTGACGGTTGTCGATTCCCAGGGTAATGTCGCCAATGGCACCCACTCCACTAGCAGTGAGTCCTACGGCAGCGGCATCTGGGTGGATGGCGTGATAATCAATCGCCCGGTATTTCTGCGCAAATTCAAAAATATGCCTGCCGGTATTACTACGGCTCAGTGGGTATTTAAAGATGGCAAGCCAGTTTATGCCATGGCAACCCCCAGCCGCTCCTTCCTGGAGTGTGTGTTGCAGGCCACGGCCAATACCTTCGAGTTTGACATGGGCCTGGAAGACTCCGCATACGCGAAGCGTTTCGGCCACCCGCACCCCGGCATGCAGGGCATTGAGATTGAAGGGGATATTGACTGGGCGATTCAGAAAGAACTGATGAGACGCGGCATTGAACAGTTCCCGGTCTCGCCGATGGACTTCAATATGGGCAGCATTCACGCAGTGTATATCCAGCCCGATGGCGCTATCCATGGTGTGGCTGATCCGCGCCGGGCGGGGATGGCGAAAGGCTATTGACTCATGACCACAGGGGATCAACGTAAGCAGGAATTATGCTGGTTCATTCTGGTCAGCTTTGGCTGGTCCTGGATATTGTGGACACCGGTGTTTCTGTCCACCTATGGCTTTGTGGACTTTAATCTACCCTACCCAAGAAACTGGTTCTACGATTTTGCCTACGGCAACACCATTACCCTCAGCCATATGCTAACAATAATCGGCGGGTTCGGGCCGTTGGTCGGGGCTGCGGTTGTCACCTGGAAATTCCGTGATCAAGCGGCAGTTGCAGACCTGTGGCGGCGGGTGTTCGATGTTCGCCGAATCGCGCCGCGCTGGTTTCTAGTGGCACTACTCATGATTCCCGCCATTAACGGCCTGAGCATCTGCTTGGCGTCTAGCCTGAACGGGACACCCATGGCATTTGGCACCGGTCCCCTTGCCGCCGACACTCTAGTGGGCGTCCTCATGTTGTTTTTCCACAGCGTGGCAATGATGGCCATCTTGATTGTTTGCGAGGAGATGGGTTGGCGAGGCTTTATGCTGCCTCGACTGCAGACAGACCGCTCCGCACTGCTATGGCCAGCTCCCTACCGATGATTATGATGCTGGTGGTGGCAGTGCTATTGATCATAATGCTTGGCAAAGAGAATCTTTCCCGGCAGCCCAGGCAAACAATAGACTAACCATTGACATTAAACCCGGAGGTTTCCTGATATGTCACTGACCGTTGTCAACGCCGAACTGGTGCGCGAACTGCTGCCAATGGATGAATGTATTGCCGCGATGGAGCCGGCGATGATTGCCGCCTCCACCGGCACGGTGGTTATTCCTCCCCGCCTGATAAGCCCCTTGATCGACAACAGCGGATACTTTGGCCTGATGCCCGGCTCATCCGCCGGGATTGCCGCCTATGGCGCCAAGGTGGTCAGCCTGCATCCCGCCAACCCCGGCAGGGGGCTGCCCGCCATCCAGGGGTTTGTCACCCTGTTTGATCACGACACGGGCACTCCCATTGCTATTATTGAAGGCGCTGAAGTGACGGGCATTCGCACTGCCGCCGCCTCGGGGCTTGCCACCCGATTGCTCGCCCGGGAGGGTGCCAGTAGCTGCGGCATTCTTGGCACCGGCGTGCAGGCGGTTACCCATGTCGATGCCATGCGTACGGTGCGGCCGGTATCGCGCATCCTGGTTTGGGGGCGTGATGTGGCAAAGGCGACGGCGTTCGCACAAGAGCAGTCACAGCGAACAGGTATTGAAATCAGTGCAGTCAGTGACCCGGCGGAGGCGGGGGCCTGCGACCTGGTCTGTACAGTCACCGGTTCGGCAGAGCCGGTACTGAAAGGGGAGTGGGTTCAACCTGGCGCCCATGTAAACCTGGTGGGCGCTCATACCCTGACAACCCGTGAAGCGGACACTGACCTCCTTGTAAAGTCCGCGGTCTATGTGGACCTGCTGGAATCGGTGAAGAACGAGGGGGGCGATGTGATGATCCCGGTACAGGAAGGGGCGATTGACGAGGCCCACATCATCGGTGAAATCGGCCAGTTGTTAAACGGTGAAATTACCGGGCGTGAGGATGATACCCAGGTAACGCTTTACAATTCACTGGGCAATACCGCCCAGGACTTGTTCACTGCGCGCCATGTTTATGAAAAGGCCCTGGAACTCGGTGTAGGCGTTACCGTGGAATTATGATAGTTGAGAAATATAGGAGTGAATAACACCGTATATCAGCGTATCTGGCTGCCGGGCTTCCTGTTTATGGGGGTCTTGATCGGCGGCGGCTACGCCACCGGCCGCGAACTGGTCGAATTCTTCCTCACCGCGGGCACAGTCGGCGGATTGCTGGGCATGCTGCTGGCCACCGCCATGTTCAGCGTGATTACTGCGCTGAGTTTTGAGCTGGCGCGCCTGACGCGCAGTTATACCTATCGGCACTTCTTCCGCGAGTTGTTGGGGCGGGGCTGGTTTCTCTACGAGCTGGCCTATCTCACCCTGGGGATACTGGTGCTGGCGGTGGTAGGTTCAGCCGCCGGGGAGATCGCGGCCCAGCGCTTTGGCCTGTCGCCCATGCTGGGCACGGCGCTGTTGATGAGCCTGATCGGGGTGCTGGTTTTCTTCGGTACCGCCTGGGTGGAGCGGGTGCTGTCGGGGTGGTCACTGATGCTCTACGGCACCTACGGGATATTTGTGGTCTGCTACCTCGCAACATTCAGCGGTGACCTCTGGGCCAATCTCGCCCAGGAAGACCTGGGCAGCGGCTGGTTCACGGGCGGTGTGAAATACGTGGGTTACAGTATTGCGGTGATCCCGGTGATCCTGTTTAGCGTGGAGCACATGGAAACTCGCCGCGATGCCTTTATCGCCGGCGCCCTGGCGGGCCCGATCGCCATGATCCCTGCCTTTATCTTTTTCCTGACCATGATCGCGACTTACCCCGACGTACTGGATGCCGCGGTGCCGGCGGATTTCATGATGGCCAGGCTCGATCTGCCCCTGGTCAGCGGGCTGTTCTACGTGGCGGTGTTCGGCACCTTTGTGCAGACCGGTACCGGCTTTGTGCATGCGGTGAACGAGCGCATCGCCGAGGTGATCCACGAGCATAATCGGGAGATGCCGCGCTGGCTGCGCCCGCTGGTGGCGTTGCTGGCCCTGATATTTTCGGTCAGCCTGGCCAGCCGCTTCGGGCTGGTCGACCTGATTGCCGGGGGTTATGGCACGCTCACCTGGGTATTTATTGCGGTATTCCTGTTGCCACTGCTAACGGTTGGCTTGCACCGCATTTTTCAGGGGGCCTGATTGTATTTATTGTTTTATGCTGCGTATTTACGCGTGAGGTTGTTCAATGCCAAATAACTTCAAATTCCTGGCGGGCCTGCTATCGAGGCAGGGTGATGAGTAAAACGCTAGTTATCGGTGGCGGTCTGTTGGGTCTCTGTACGGCGAAGGCGCTGGCAGATAAGGGCATCGAGGTGGAGGT
>MDTA01036016.1_pt1 | contig 11737 bp, 14 predicted proteins | sample 811151 | NCBI WGS metagenome assembly MDTA01 (sample SAMN05326648, study PRJNA326480) | marine metagenome | isolation source: seawater | place: Indian Ocean: South | collected 2010 | reverse complement strand
CGCATTGTGCTGGCAGAAAGAAAAGAAAAAAATGAAAATAAAAGAATTTATAATTATGCCATCTAGTATAGACGCCCTTGGACTTGTTCATAAGCCAGGCAGAGGACCTAATAGTAGATTTGATTTCAAAAACAAAGGTAACAATAGAGCCAACGAAGTGGGAGAAACAAAAGAAGCTCCTCCAGGCACATATTTTACAAAAACAGGAAACCTTGTTAAAGGCAAATTAACCAAAGCGGCTAAAGAAAGAGGAGCAAGAGAAACTGATCCTAAAGACAAGCAAAGATCAAAAGTACCACCGGTTACCCAAAGCAATGAAGCTAGAGGAACTTGTTGGCACGGATATCAACAAAAAGGATACAAGAAAAAAGGAAACAAAATGGTTCCTAACTGTGTTAAAGAAGAAGCGGCAGGTGTTGGTATAGTAACAAAACAAAATGCAACTAAAGACGTACCAGTTGGTGGTGAATATATGAATGTGAAAAAACTATCACTAGGTAAAGGCAAACCAAAAAAGATGGAAAACTTTGCTGATAAAAAAGTTAAAGGCAAAAGTCGTCCGGGCAGAGTAAAAAGAGCAGGAGCCAGTTGTAGAGGTTCAGTAGCTGATTTAAGAGCAAAAGCTAGAAAGTACGGCGGTGAAAGAGGCAAAATGTATCACTGGTGTGCTAATATGAAATCAGGTCGTAAAAAGAAATAATGAAACAATATATTATAATTGATCTAAGTTTTTACTTGATCAAAAATAGTAAAGCTAGTTTACGTTTTACTATAGGTGATTATCTAATTGACGATATAGATCTTACTGGTAAGAGGCTTTTCAATCTATATGAAGTATCAGATGATATTATAAAATTAAATCAAGGTGATTTTAAAATAGAATTGAAAGGCATAACATCAAACTACATGAATGGCTTTGTAACAAAAACTTCTTGGACACAACTTGATAGATTCTATATTATTCCTGAATATGTTTTTAAAAAAGATATTCACAATGACAAAAAATTTAAAATATTAAATGATCATGCAAATAGAAATTTAGAAACAAAAAGAAAGTATAGTGTTAAAAATTGGATGAATAAAAATCAAACAGTCAATATAAAACGTTTTTTAAAAATGTATACCGGCGGTTATAATCTAATACAGAATCAGCTTGTATATGCAAGTTTTAGTAAAAACATTAACGGAAAAATTACACATGACTATATAAAAGGTGACCTTTTTGAACCACAAACAACGTGGAAACAACAAGAACATGGTGATTATAGAGCAGTGATGAAATACAAGCCAGTAAAAATTACTAGTCCAGGTTACTATCAATTACAGTGCAAACAAAAATATAAAATATGGGCAGGCTTTACTGACGAACCAAATGGTGGAATTTGGGGTAGCCCTTTTGGCTATCCAGACCAATTGTTTTATGACATCATAGACAACAAATTCAATGAAGATTTCTTGTTTGATATTCAAACTAAATACACACAAGATGAAAATCAACGAAATTATAATTAGAGAACAAGCTACCGCAGGAGCCACTAGTGCTGGAAATATAGCCAGTTTAGTAAGCCCACACATAGCGGCAGGTCCTGATAGGGTTAAAAAAAGTTACACAGGCACTCCAGGTAGATCAGGAACCAAAGCACCTAGGCTTCCTAAAATTGTTCAAAAGAAAAAACCAAGCGGAGTGGCATACGGAGCTCACGAGTTGCCAGGTAAAAGTTTATTTGGGGGACCAGGAGTGGTAAGAAGATAATGGCTAGAAAAATAGTAGTGAAAAAACAAAGAATAGTAAATCCACAAAAAGCTATAATAACAAAACAAAAGCGAAACTGGAATAAAAAGAATAAGGAGTTTTTAAAAAGTGCCAAAAGATAAAATATTTTGTGATAATTGCGGTTGTGAAAATCATTGCGGACGTATTTGTAAACGACAGGAAAAAGGATACCAAAGCGAAGGATCAAAGGCTTATGAAATAGAAGTTTGTAAACAATGTAGATGTAAGGAGTGTTATGCCGACTAAGCCAAAGACGCCAGAAGAAAAAGAACATATTGACAACCTTATTTCTATGAGAGATGATCTTTGGAACGGAGAAAAAACCAGAGAAGAAATTGAAGAAGAATTAAGAGAGGCACTAGAAGACTAATGAAATTTTTAATATTCAATGGCAGTTTAAAACCAGATGCAGATTCAAATACTTTTAGTGTTTGTAAAATGCTTCAGTTGGCTTTTGACAAACTTGGACATGAATGTGAAATAGTTACATTAAGAGAATTAGATTATGAAGGCTCAACAGATGATGTAAATGATGAACTGAAGCCTTACATTATGAAAATGTTTGATAGTGATGGAGTTATATTTGCAACTCCTATTTGGTGGGGTACACACAGTTGCCATATTCAAGCAATGTTAGAAAGATTAGATTTTATATACAGTTGGGCAAAGGACAACAAATATCAACCGTTCTATAATAAAGTTTTTGGTACTTTAGTATCAGGAGGTGGAGATGGATTTCAACACATACACGGAGTATTGTATTCAGCGGCGGCTAACTTTGGATTTACTATTCCGCCACAATGTAATATTGAATCAAAAGCACAAGGTATAGAAGAAATAAAAGAAGACGAAGACACATACAATCAAGTAAAAAACTGTGCTACAAATATGGTAGTATGGGCTATGTTGTTACAAGCTGGACAACCAACATTGGCGGCAAGACACGGATCAGTAGATATTAATGAAGCATTGTCCGAAGGCAAAAGAATACCACGTAAAAAAGGACAAAAAAGAAAAAGTAAAAAACATTCAGATTTATACACCGATGAAGATCCAAAAGGCACAATACATGGGCTTGGATTTAAAGATGAAGCCACTGCAAGGTCAAGTGTTTCCAAAATAAGGAAATCAGGCAGGTCACACGCACATAAAATACAGGCCGCAGTTGCAATGGAGCAGAGAGCAAAAGCGGCAGGTAAAACAGGGCCAGCGGCTATCTACAGACGTTATATCAACTCAATGAAGAAGAAGACCAAAGCCAAAAATAAATAGGTATATGAAGATTAGAGAAGTAGCACACATAGTACAACCAGACACATACGAAGCTTCAATGGCACTAAATCAGCTGTTAAGAATAGGTAAACACTCAATTAAATTACACAACATGATAGATGACGCACAAGAAATGGAATCTTGGGTGGCGAAGAAAATTGACCTAGCAGGTGATTATGTAAAAAAAGTTTACAACTACACACAAGGTGAAAAAGCAGGATTTTATGAAAGCAAGGAAGAGATAGGCGATTATGCCAAAGAGAAAAAAACAGGCAAAATGGTTCGAATAGTAGATTTTGTAGATGGCATATACACAATATCTTATGGTGAAGACAAAGGTGAAAATGATGTAGAAGCCAAAGATTTAGAGTTTATGGATCAGACAGGTGCTGATCAAGAAGAGATTAGCAAGTTTGATGAAGATGCAGGCGAAGGACACATGAGCAAATCAACATTGTATCACACTGCCAAGTATGCAATAGCACTTATGCAGATGATTAAAAAAGGTGACGACCTAGAAGGTTGGGTACAAAGCAAATTAAACAAGGCCGCAGATTACTTACAAGGTGTTTATAACTATGAAGAATACCAAAAATTAAATCCATACAGAGAAGACATAGATGAAAACACTCTAGACAAACACAGCGAAATACTTAAAAAAAACATAGATGAAATTTTAGCAAAAGAAACAAAACTTGATGATATTGACACAAAACCTGGCATGATGAGAATATTAAACAAAAGAGTTAATGAATTTGAAAAGAAAATGGCTAAAGAATACAAGATGCCCAAAAAGCCAAAAACTATGCAAGATTACAGAGACATGATGAAAGCAATACAAGATATTGAAACAATGCCGGACATCATGAAAGATCCTGAAATGAAAGCAAAAGTTAAACAAAGAAAAATGCAACTGCAAAAAGATATGCCTGTGCTAGATAAAGAATTTGATAATCAACCTAGGTACCCAGGACAAAGAATGGATGTTGGTGAAAAGCATGGCGGAGAACACAGCACATCAGGTAGAAGCATGACCAAAGGTGAAATGTCCAAAAGAGAAAAAATTGTTAAAGGTATGAAAAAAGACAAAGCAGGATTTAAAAAACGTTATGGCAAAGACGCCGATGCGGTTATGTATGCCACAGCAACAAAACAAGCAATGGGCGAAGACAAGTATGAATTTAGAGGTAATCCTTTTCCTATATTGGGTAAAGCAGAAAGTTATTTAAATTTTGGAGCAGATTTGGCAAGAGCAGTTGTAGCCAATGATCAATCAGCTAAAGCAAAAGCAGAAACTTACTTAGATAGAGTGCCTAGTTTTGTAAACACCGAAATGAAAGAAATATTTCCAAAAACCGAAAGTGGTATAATGTACAGAGCTGGTGTAAAAAAATACGGCAAAAAAGGCATGACAGCAATACAGAGTGCGGCTGGTAAAGGTGCTTCACATCAAGAAATAGGAAAAATTAAAGACAGATATCTTAAAGATGAAGAACTAGATGAAGGCATGAAAGATTATCTTAAAAGACTTGCGGCGGCTGGTGTAATAGTTGGAGCCATGGCAGGAGCAGGCAGTATTGAAAATATGCTTGATAATAGTGTGCCAGCAATGCAGGCCATGAACAAAGCATATGATATGGCAGTAGACGCTGGTAATGAAGAACTAGCTAAAATGATTAAAAACGATATATCTGCTGTAAAAGTAAGATTAAGTTCAGGAAAAGATTTAAATTTTGTAAAAAGTATGCAAGACAAGTATATTAAATTTATGCCTACTGAAAACATAGCATACGAGTCAAAACTAACTGTAATGCTAAATCAACGTCTTAAATAAAACTGAAACATTTATAAATAATCATATGGCAACAAAAAAATCAAAAGACAACAGCTTCGCGGCACTAGTAGCTCGTTTGAATGCAATGAGCAACATGACTAAAGAAGAAGAGAGAGCAAGTTTGATGGAGGCCGCTAATCAAGAGCCAAGAATACTTGATGAGAAAGAAGTTTCATTAGCAGATATTGCCAAACTAGCAGGCATTAAAGAATATCAAGACGAAACAAAAGTTTCACCAAAAGCTGAAAAACTAGTAGAATCAATTACAAAAGAACCAGCAAAAGAATCAATTATTACAAAAGCTATTGCTGAAGCAGATGCAGATGACTCTATATCAACAGCAATAAGAAAAGATGTTACAGAAGAAGATAAGAGATTAAGCAAGATTGCTGAATTAGAACAGCAACTAGCTGACCTTAAAGCAGAAGAAAAAGAAGAAGCTACATTAGACGCAGAAAAATTTAAAGAAACTTTGATCAGTGAAATTACTGAATATGTTAAAGACGCAGAAGCAGACAAATTAGCAGAACTATATAATTCATTTTCAACCAATGAAGTAGAAGTAAAAGAAGATTCATTTTTAATTAAAACACCTGAAACACAAGAAATAATTGCAGACGCTGAAAAGGCAGAAGCACCAGAAGAAGAAGTTGTACAGGAAAAAGAACCTGAAGCAGAAGAGCCCGCAATTGAAGAAGAGCCAGCAGTTGAAGAACAACCTACCGAAGAAGAAGTAGGTGAAGACGACATTGAAATCCCAGAAGAAGAAATTGAATACACAGACGAATTAACAGAAGCAAAAAAGAAGCCAGTTCCAACATCACCAGACAAATGGTCAAGAGCTAAAGCAAAAGCCAGATCAAAATTTGACGTTTATCCATCAGCATACGCTAACGCCTACGCCGCAAAAGAATACAAAAAAATGGGCGGCGGCTGGAGAATGGGTAAGCCCAAGAAGAAAAAGTAATAAGTACGTGTGATGAAAATCACATTAACCTCAAATAAATTCGATCCAAATCCATACTACGATATACCTCTAAAAGCACAGACTGAAAATTTCACGAAAGTTTTACCAAAAATGATTGATACGTTTGATCAAAATGGATTTGATCTTACAAACCTTGAACGTCTATATGCAAAAAAAAATAATTACAATATACGTAAAGTGCGGACAACACACTGGGTACTCAAAGAAGATTGGTTTACATCTGAACCTGTAGATAGAGGCTGTCATATAAATCATGCAGTTCTATTTGAAAGAAAAGGATTTACGGGTAAAGCCAAAGAACAAATGGAACAGTTTGCAGAAAAATGTCCATTAGTACACAAAGTTTTACAAATAAGACCAAAATGGGGATTGGATTTTAGTATTGATTATGCAGATGCTGAAGGCAACGTCTTTGAGGTTTTACATTGGGAGTGGGATAGTTTTGATTATAAGGAAATAAAAGAAAAGAAAAAACACATGGATGATTTTTTACAAGCTCAAGACTTTAACGAAATGGCTTTGAGACTATTAGATAAAAAATCTGAATGGCATCATTTAGGATTTTTTGAACAAAGTGATTATAAAACACAGTTTTTTGGCATTGAAAAAGAGAGATTTAAGATGGTACTGTGGAAATAAATACTGATAATGATACCGTTTAATTACAAAGAATATTATAGAAAAGTTAGCTCACTTAAACCTAGAGGTCATGTAAGCTCGGGTGAGCAAGTTAAAAGCCCAACATCACCAGGATCAAGAGGACTTGCAAACACAGAAAATTTTGCTGAAAAGCCTGTGCAAATGATGGGGCGTCAAATAGATGAATCTGCAGACAGAGAATATAAAAATTTAGATAAAGATACAATAGAAAAATTAAGAGAAAAATATCTTCCTGATTGGGAGTATAAAGATAACAGTTTACAAAAAAGATATAAGTTCGAAGATTATTTTCAAGTAATAAAATTTTTGATTGACACAATTAAGCCTCAAGAAGAATTAGATCATCATGCTGATCTTGGAGTATTTTTTGACGAAGTATTAGTAAAAATTTATACACATCGTACCAAAGACGTAACTGACTTTGATTTTAAAGTAGCAGTGCAAATGGATATGATTGCTAAGAAAAAACACGGAGCTATCAAACCTGATTATGATTTAGATGCTTTGGTTGACGATTTTGATTATTGTATAAACTGTGGAGACCTAATGTTGAATGAAAGAAAATATCAAGGTGGTTTGCGAAAATGGTTTAAACAAAAGTGGGTAAACATAGCCAAAAAGAAAAAGGGTGGTGGACATCCTGAATGTGGAACAGGTGGTAGCAAAAGAGGTTATGCAAAATGTGTTCCGGCTTCAAAAGCTAGAAGCATGAGTAAGAAGCAAAAGAAATCAGCAGTATCAAGAAAAAGAGCCGCACAACGTAAAGCAGGTAGAGGTGGTAAAGACACAGGAGGGGGACCTGGTAAAAAACCTATCAACGTATCTACAAAACCTAAAAAATAATTGCATTTTAGGTATTCTTAAAGTATAATAATAAAAAGGAGACAAAAATGTCAGTACGAAACTTCAACGACGCAGAAAAACAAAAACTAATTCAAATCATAAACCAAGGATCTCAAGTGCTTGGAGAGTGTGATGATTTAAAATCAGGACTCAGAGATACTGTAAAAGCAGTAGCAGAAGAACTAGAACTAAAACCAGCAATGATAAACAAAGCCATAACTATCGCTCATAAAGACAACTATAAAGCGGTAAATGAAAACATGGATATTGTTGAATCAATCTTAACAGCCGCAGGCAAAATTTAGTGTATAGTCTTATAAGAGACTTTTGGATACAAAGTTATAGGACCGATCAAACAGCTTTTTGGTTTGAACTTGTATCTGTAATCTTTACAATAGCAGGATCTTGTATCTTGACATTTACTTCTCCTAATCCTATAATGGAATGGGTGTTTCCTTTGTATTTGATTGGATCAACAACACTTGCAATTGGATCATACAGAAGAAGAATTATATGGACAACTATTTTAGCATCTTGGTTTACAATAATGAACGTGATAGGAAACTTTAAAGTATTTGTGGTATGAGCTATATTGATGCATATTATAACAGAGATGAAGACAAAGTTCGTGTTGTAGAACGTGACAAAAAAGGTCAACGGAAATTTGTTGACTATGATGCTAGATATATTTTTTACTATCCAGATGCTAGAGGCAAACACAGAAGCATATACGGAGAGCAATTACAAAAAGTACAATGTAACACTTGGAAACAGTTTATCAAAGAACAAAAAATAAGATCTAACAAAAAACTTTATGAACAGGATATAAATCCTGTATTTCGTTGTTTAGAAGAAAACTATTTAGGCAAAGAAACTCCAAAACTAAATGTTGTGTTTTTTGATATTGAAGTTGACTTTGATCCTAAAAGAGGGTATTCAACAACTGATGATCCTTTTATGCCAATAACATCTATAACTTGCTATCTTAGTTGGACAGATCAATTAGTAACATTTGCAGTTCCGCCAAAAACTTTGAATATGTCAGGAGCAAAAATGGCAACAGAACGTTTTGAAAACGTGATGTTGTTTGAAAAAGAAAAGGATATGCTTGATGCTTTCCTTACTTTGATAGATGACGCTGATATTTTAAGTGGTTGGAACTCCGAAGGTTATGATATTCCTTACACTGTTGGAAGAATACAAAAAGTGTTAAGCAGTGATGACACAAGAAGACTATGTTTTTGGGGTGCAAAGCCTAAACGTAGAACATTTGAAAAATATGGTCGAGAACAATTAAGTTATGACCTTATTGGTAGGGTGCATTTAGATTTGTTAGAACTTTATAGAAAATACACTTATGAAGAAAGACATTCATATAGATTAGATGCAATAGGTGAACATGAACTAGGAGAAAAGAAAACTGTGTATGAAGGTTCCTTGGATGCTTTATATAACAACGACTTTGGTTTGTTTATTGAATACAACAGACAAGACTGTGCATTGTTGGCAAAATTAGAAAAAAAATTAAAATTTATAGAACTTGCAAATGAAATAGCACACCAAAACACAGTTTTACTACAAACAACCATGGGTGCAGTAGCAGTTACTGAACAAGCGATTGTAAATGAAGCACATAGACGTGGCTTCATTGTGCCAGGCAGAACAAAACGTGTTGAAGGTGAAGCAGTAACCGCCGCAGGAGCATATGTGGCTACTCCAAAAAAAGGATTACACGATTGGATAGGCAGTTGTGATATAAATTCTCTATATCCAAGTGTGATTAGAGCATTGAATATGGGTCCAGAATCCATAGTAGGACAAATACGTCCTGTAATAACATCAGCAGAAGTTAATCGAGCAAGATTTCAAAAAAAATCATTTGCGGCGGCTTGGGACAATCAATTTGGAAGTTGGGAGTATCAAGCAGTTATGAAACAGGAAAAAGGCACAGAAATAATTGTGGATTGGTCAGATGGTACATCGGTCAAAATGTCAGCGGCACAGTTATATGATCTTATATTCGAAGGCAATAATCAATGGATGCTTTCGGCTAATGGCACAATTTTTACATATGAATTTGAAGCTATTATACCAGGACTACTAAAAAGATGGTATGCAGAAAGAAAAGAAATGCAAAAGAAAATGCATGAGTGTGGAGATAACGAAATTGAAAGAGAGTTTTGGGATAAAAGACAACTTGTTAAAAAAATTAATTTAAATTCATTGTATGGAGCAATTCTAAATCCAGGTTGTAGATTTTTTGATATGCGTATTGGACAATCAGTAACCTTAACAGGAAGATGTATTACAAAACATATGGGAGCAAAAATTAATGAAGTGGTAACTGGATCATATGATCATTTAGGTGAATCTTTAATATATGGTGATACTGACTCTGTTTATTTTTCTGCATACAAACATTTGCAAAAAGAAATAGAGAATGGTAAAATTAAATGGGAAAGAGAAGATGTAATTAATTTGTATGATAAAATATCTTCTGAAGTCAACAATACTTTTGTAAACTACATGACAAAAGCATTTCATTGTCCTAAAACAAGAGGTGAAGTTATAAAAGCAGGCAGAGAACTAGTTGCCAGCAAAGGACTTTTTATTACAAAGAAAAGATATGCAGTACTATATTTTGACAAAGAAGGACAACGTACAGATACAGCTGGTTCACAAGGCAAAATGAAAGCTATGGGATTGGATTTAAAAAGATCAGATACGCCTGTCTTTGTACAAGACTTTTTAAGTGAATTATTAATGATGGTACTAACAAATAAAACTGAAGAAGATGTTTTAAAAAGAGTTTCTGAGTTTCGAGCAGAGTTTAAAGCAAGGCCAGGTTGGGAGAAAGGCTCACCAAAAAGAGCAAATAATGTTACTGAATATCTTGCAAAAGAAATTAAACAAGGCAGAGCAAATATGCCTGGACACGTAAGGGCTTCAATAAATTGGAATAGATGTAGAGAAATGTATGGTGACGCTTACAGTTTGCCAATTACAGACGGAGCAAAAGTTATAGTGTGTAAACTAAAACACAATCCTTTGGGCTATACAAGTATTGCTTATCCAGTTGACGAAATGCGTATTCCTGACTGGTTTAAAGAACTTCCATTTGATTCTGAAGCAATGGAAGCCACAATACTTGATCAAAAAATTGATAATCTAATAGGTGTGCTAAATTGGGATATACAAAGCACAGAGACCACAAATACATTCAATAAACTATTTCAATTTTAAATAGTTTTATGTTAAGCATCCAAGAAATAAAACTTACTATCGAAACACTTAAAAAATTTAAAGCAAAAGATTACGAAGAATTTTTTAAAGTGTACCTTGAAAAGCTAGAAGATTTAGCCCTAAAAGTTGATGCTTACAACGATCAACAGATAGCACAACTAGACAAAACAAGCGATTGGTATCTAGCGGACCTTAATTGGCGACAGGAAAGAAAGAAGGATCTAGCAGATCCTTTGTTAGATAAAATGATTCAAACAAAAATTAATCATTTTACAAAACCTGGTATAGATACAAAAAAGTATAATAGTTTGGAAATTGGTCCTGGTTATGGAAGATTCTCAAGAATGTTTTTAGCCTGGAGATTAAATTTTTATCTTGATCTTCTACCTCAATGCGAATCAAAAATTAAAAAACTGTTCCACCCACCACAATTCAAATACATTAGATTTTACACAACCGATAGAACAGCTTGTCCAGATATACCTACTCATAGTTGTAATTTTGTTTTTTCATGGGATACTTTTACTTTTCTTTCACAAATACACATTGAAAGATACCTTAGAGATATCCACAGAGTAATGTTACCAGGTGGTTACGCTTTTATTCATTATGCTGACTGCCAGTTTGATTATGACTTGCACGAAGCTAAAAGAGGCTATTGGAATTTTAATACCAAGACTGTAATGACAAAACTAGTTCAAAAATCTGGATATAAAGTTATAGAAACTAATCAATTTAGACCTGGTGCAAATTATATTATTTTCCAGAAGTCTGGTAATATGAATCCTGTTGTTTACAAAGCAATGGAAATTCCTGTAAAAAAATAATATAACAGTTGGCATTGATCTAAATATTTGTTATAATAAAACATTATGATAGATATCTTGAAAGACATTGTCAAGCACACGCATGGACTTGGATTCCTTGATCTTGTAAAAATTACTGGTACCAGTGATTCAACTGCAATAGACTCTATGGCAGAAGACAGATCAGTTATCTTGCAAGGATCTTTTCACAAAGCACAATCAGGAATGATCGGAACGTTCGGTATGCCTCAATTGAATAAACTAGATATTCACTTGAAGTGTCCTGAATATAAGGACAAGGCAAACATTTCTGTAAT
>MDTA01011725.1_pt1 | contig 11738 bp, 10 predicted proteins | sample 811151 | NCBI WGS metagenome assembly MDTA01 (sample SAMN05326648, study PRJNA326480) | marine metagenome | isolation source: seawater | place: Indian Ocean: South | collected 2010 | reverse complement strand
GTTTAGGAAGAAACTTTATATCAAGCCTTTTAGACAGCGCTTTTCTAACAAGATGTGAGTATTCAGTCAAGATTTTTACTGCTTCTTTAGTCCCTATTCCTCCTAGAGGTATCACGTAAACTCTAGCTGTTTTTAGATCAGGTGTCATTCTTACTTCTGTAACAGTTATTAACTTACAATTTATAGAGGGTATTTTAGCTTCATTTCTTATAAACAGTTCACCTAAGTTTTGTTTTACTAATTCACCTACCCTAAGCTGTCTCTGACTAAACGGTCTCTGTGAAATTCTCGCACCCATTAGATTGATCTTTGAACTTGCTCTGATAAGTAAGATTCAATTACATCCTTTTCTTTAAAATCAATGAAATTTTTTATACTTATACCGCATTCAAGTCCTGTACTAACCTCTTTAACTTGGTTTTTTTCTCTAAAAATGGAAGAAATTTCACCGCTGTAAACCACCACCCCGTCTCTTATTATTCTGGCTCTTGATTTGCTTTTTATTTCTCCACTTATCACTTTTGAACCTGCTATTTTTCCAGCATTGGACACTTTAAAAATTTTCTGAATCTCAGCACTACCCAACACGGTTTCTTTTATGTCCGGCTCTAAAAGCCCAGATAAAGATTTTTCTATATAATCTAGTGCTTCATAGATAATATTAAAATATTTTATATCAATTTTTTGTTCCTCAGCTAATTTTTTTGCTTCCCTATTCGGTTTTACATTGAAGCCAATTAAGATTGCATTAGAGGCTTTAGCTAAAGAAACATCCGTTTCATTTATCATGCCTATATCAGATAAGATAATATTTGCCTCTACCTCATTATGGGAAATTTTCTCAATTGCCATATTTAAAGCCTCACTAGATCCTTGAACATCTGACTTAATAATTATATTCAACTCATCTTTATCTTGGGTTTTATCAAATAAAGTAGTTTTCTCTTTTGACAACAAATTTTTATTTGAAACATTGTCTTTTTTAAATTTTGACATCTCTTTAGCTTCATTTTCATTTTCTGTAACAACAAAGTCTGATCCTGCTTGAACAGAGCTATTCATTCCTAAAATTTCTACTGGCATAGATGGTAAAGCTTTATCTATAGAGTTTCCTGTATGGCTGATCATTGCCCGGATTTTACCCCAGGTATCACCGCATATAAAATAATCCCCTTTATTTAAAACTCCGTTATTAATTAATATTGTAGATACTGGCCCTTTGCCTTTGTCTATTTTCGACTCAATTACAACTGCGCTAGCTTTATCGCTATAAGAAGCTTTTAAGTCCAGTATTTCAGACTGTAACAATATACTTTCACAAAGTTTATTTAAGTTAGTCTTTTTTAATGCAGACACTTCTACAAAAAGAGTATCTCCGCTTAGATCTTCTGCTATTAACTCGTATTGCATCAATTCATTTTTAATTTTACTTATATTTTTTTCTGGTAAATCACACTTATTAATTGCTACGATTATTGGAACTTTGGCTGCTTTTGCATGTTTAATTGCCTCGACAGTTTGTGGTTTAATGCCGTCATCGGCAGCAACAACTAAAACTACAACATCTGTAATTTTGGAACCTCTGGCTCTCATTTCCGTAAAGGCAGCATGTCCAGGAGTATCTATAAAAGTTATTAATCTGTTATCATTAGTTTTAATTTGATAAGCACCAATATGTTGTGTAATTCCTCCATATTCGCTTGAAACTACATTAGTTTCCCTTAATGCATCGAGTAAAGAGGTTTTACCGTGATCAACGTGCCCCATAATTGTTACCACCGGAGGCCTTGATTTTACTTCACCTTGTAGCTCACCTCTAATTTTTTCTTTTTGAAGAGCAGGTTTTTCTTCTAATATCGGTTTATGACCAAATTCTTTAACTATATATTCAGCCGTATCTTTATCGATATTATGATTTATTGTGGCTACGACTTTCATATTGAGTAAAAACTTTATAATCTCATTAGATTTTTCAGCCATTCTATTTGAAAGTTCTTGAATTGTGATTTGCTCAGGGATTTTAACTTCTCTAATTACTTTCTTAAATTCTTTTTTTTCCTCAGTTTCTGGTTTACTCTTTTTTTCTTTCAATCTAGCACGTTTTACGGAAGCTAAGCTTCTTTGTTTAATTTCAATTTCTTCAACATTTAATGCTCTTGAAACTGTAAGTTTAAAATCTCTTTTATCTACTGGGCCTTTTAATTTAAGTTTACTTTTTCCAGCTGGTTTATTATCTTTTTTTATAAATTCTTTAGTTGCTTGTTGTTCAATATATTTTCTAGCAAAATTTCTTTTCTTGCTTGTTTCTTGATTAAAATTTTTTCCTACATCTTGTCTTGGTTTATTTGACCTAAAGGATTTCTTTTTTTCTACTGAGTAAGATTTTTTTCCTTGGGTAGAGATAGAATTTGTGTTTATCTTTTTTTTAAAATTTGGAGATATGGTAAGGGTCTTTTTTTTATCTTTTTCCATAACATTACTTATAAACAATATCTCTTGCTGACATTATTAGTTCATCAGCTTCTTTTCTGGATAAGGAGAATTCTTCTAAATATCCATCGATTCTTATTTTTTTTCCTTTTATTTCATCAAATCCACCAATTAATTCGTCAGAGGATAAATCTGCAAAATCGCTTAATTTTTTAATATTTTTCTTTCCTAAAATTACAAGCATTCCTTGGGTCATACCTTTAAGGTTAACTAATTTTTCTTCAACGCCAAGTTCTTTTAATTTTAAAGCAACCGCCTCTTTTTCTTTTTCAATGGTTTCGTTAGATCTATTAATTAACTCTTTTGCAGTTTCTTCGTCAATTGCATCAATTTTTGAAATTTCTTCGGGATTAGATTGAGAAATTTCCTCTACAGAAGTGAAGCCTTCTGATACAAGCAATTGACCTAAAGTTTCATCAACTTCAAGGTTTTTAATTAATGTTTCTGTTCTTTCTTTAAACTCCGTTTGACGTCTATCAGAGTCTTCTTTGTCAGTTAAAATATCAATTTCATAATTAGTGAGTTTAGATGCTAATCTAACATTCTGTCCTCTTCTACCTATTGCTTTACTTAGATTTTCCTCTGTTAAAATAATATCTATTCTTTTATTTTCTTGATCTATTAATACTCTTTGAATTTCTGCAGGTGAAAGTGACTCTGAAATTAAAGTAGGAAGATCCTCTGTCCACTTTATTATGTCGATTTTTTCACCATGTAATTCATTAACAATCGTTTGTACTCTACTACCTCGCATACCAACGCATGCCCCAACTGGATCAATAGAAGAGTCTTGCGAATGAACACAAATCTTAGCTCTACTACCAGGGTCTCTAGCAACAGATTTAATTTCTATTGTACCCTCATATATTTCAGGAACTTCTTGAAAAAATAGTCTAGCCAAAAACTGTGGGTGAGCCCTTGATAAAAAAATTTGATGACCTTTGAGTTCTTTTTTTACCTCGTAACAGTATGCTTTAACCCTGTCGCCAGTTTTAAGTATTTCTCTAGGTATAAGTTCATCTTTTTTAATTACTCCCTCTGCTTTACCGAGGTCTACTATCACGTTTCCATATTCAAGTCTTTTAATAATACCACTTAAAATCTGTCCTTGTTTCTCTATAAAATCTTCATATTGACGATTTTTCTCTGCCTCTCTTACTCTACTACTAATGACTTGCTTGGCACTTTGAGCAGCTATTCTCCCAAAATCTATTTGGGGTAATTCCTCATAAATTTTATCACCATTTTTTAATTGATTATTGTTATTAATTTTTTTTGCCTGCTCTAGACTGATTTGCCGGGCAGGATCCTCTACATTTTCAACTATTTCTAAAACTTTTTTAATCTTTATTTCACCATTTTCTCTATCAATAGATACTTCGATATTATTGTCATTTCCAAATTTAGTTAAAGCAGCTTTTTGAATAGCGCTTTCCATTGAACCAATAACAAGTTCTTTATCTATTGATTTTTCATTTGCTACTGCCTCGACTATTCTTAAAAGTTCTAGTTTATCTAATCCTCTATTTAACATTTTTAACGCCCCTAAAAAAAAATGGGCTAGTGCCCATTTTGAATTGTTAATAATATTAGATATATTTAGAAGAAAATTATGGTTTTTTCAAGTTCACAATTTAAATATTTCTTTTTTATCCGTCTTTTCCCAAGTAAATTGACCATTATTTGTGGGTTTTCTTCCAAAGTGTCCGTAAGCAGATGTGACTTCATAAATTGGGTTGTTCAATTTTAACATTTCTCTAATCCCTCGAGGAGATAAATTAAAATTTTCTTGAATTATTTTTTTGATTTTTTCGACCTTAGTCTCATCACCCTCAGCTAGTTTAATAAAGATTGATAAAGGTTTAGAAACACCGATGGCGTAAGCTAGTTGGATTAAGCATTTTGCTGAAGTTCCAGATGCAACAATATTTTTAGCAAGATATCTTGCAACATAAGCTGCAGATCTATCCACTTTTGTTGGGTCTTTTCCAGAGAAAGCACCTCCACCGTGCGGTGCAGCGCCGCCATATGTATCAACAATTATTTTTCTACCAGTTAAACCTGTGTCTCCGTCAGGGCCCCCAATAATAAACTGACCTGTAGGATTTATATAAATTTCTTTTGTGTCAATTCCACCTAAATAATCACTTGGTATAGATTTTCTTATATAAGGCATAATTAAGTTTCTTACTTTTTCCTGGTTTAAATCTTTTGAATGTTGAGTAGAAATTACGACAGAAGTAACTTTAGTTGGCTTTCCATTTTCATATTTCATAGTAACTTGGCTTTTAGAGTCTGGTTCAATACCTTTAAGTATTCCACTTTTTCTATCAGCAGCCATTAATCTAAGTATTTTATGAGAGTAATAAATAGGAGCAGGCATCAAATCTTCAGTTTCTGAACAAGCATAACCAAACATTATCCCTTGATCTCCAGCACCTTCATCTTTGTTATCTTTTGAGTCAACTCCCATTGCAATGTCGGTAGACTGCTCATGAAGATGTGTTTCAATATTTGCTGTTTTCCAACTAAATCCAGTTTGATCATATCCAATATCTTTAATGCAATCTCTAACATTGCTTATTAATTCATCTTTTTTTATTTTTGGCCCTCTTATCTCTCCAGCTAAAACCACTTTATTTGTTGTGGTAAGAGTTTCACAAGCAACCCTAGATACTGGATCTTTTGATAAAAATGAATCCACAACCATGTCAGAAATTCTATCACATACTTTGTCTGGATGACCTTCAGAAACTGATTCACTTGTAAATAAATAATTATTATTTGTCATTTTTTTTGTAAATATTAAAAATTAAAATATATGTAATTAAAAGTAAGAAAAATATCAAATCATTTTTGTTTTTATTTTTATTTTTTATCAATGGTACTTCTAATTCAATATTACCTGCTTCATTAGGATTAAGTTTTTTAACTATCTCTCCTTTGTTATTAATTATAGCACTTACACCTTTATTCGTAGACCTTATTAAGAATGAATTTTGTTCGATTGCCCTAAAAATGCTTTTAGCAAAATGTTGATATGGACCGATAGATTTTCCAAACCAACCATCTTCCGAAATATTTATAATTAAATTTGTATCCTCATGTGATTTAAGAATTAATTCACTAAATATTATTTCGTAACATATTAATGGTAAAATATTTAAATTATCAATTACTAAATTTTTTTGTACACTTCCTTTTAAAAAAGATCCATGTCCTTCTGTAATTTTTTTAAGCCCTAAATTATTCAAGATTTTTTCAAATGGTAAAAATTCACCAAATGGAACCAGTTTTTGTTTTTTATATTCTTGAATAATCTTCATCTGATTATTTATTACCACTAAACTGTTGTAAAATTTATTTTTTTTACTATCTAAACGATTAACGCCAAAAATAATAAGATGATTTTCACTAAAATTCTCATCAAATAGATTTTTTAATATTTTTATATCTGAGTAACTGTATCCGCTAAAAACTCCCTCAGGCCAAACAAATAATGTCTTTTTATTTTTATTTGGATCACTAATTTTCACTAATTTAGTAAATCTTTCTTTAATATCTTTTTTGGATAATCCGTACTCAAGATTAAAGTTAGGTGAAATAACTTTAATATGAAATTTTTCATTAACTTCTCTAATTTTTTTATTATTTTGGTTGATAGAGTAATTTCCATAAATAAAAGATAGGAAAAGAATAAATATAGTTAGCAAAAGAAAAAATATTTTATATGCTTTATTAAAGTTAATAAATAAAACTGCAGGTATTAAAAAAACAGTTATTGAAATTAAATTAAAAGCAAATAAGCCAATTTTTTCAGATATTTGGATTATCTCGGTAGACCAGGAAAAACTATAACCCCATAAATTCCAAGGAAAACCAGTTAAAATCTTTGAACGTATATAGTCAGATAACGCAAGTCCCCAAGAAAAAAGAATTATTGAAGACATGTTAAATTTTAATAAAGGCCCTAACAGTAGAGTAACTAAGGAAAAGAATAAACTTAAAAACAAAGGTATTAAAATAAGACCAAAAGGAATTAATATTTTAAAACTTTCATCAAAAGTTAAAGAGTTAGTAATCCAATGTATACATCCAAGATAAAATCCAAACCCGAAAACAGTTCCGTAAATAAATAGATTTTTTTTGTAAGGTTTTTTCCTATATACGCTTTTAGATTTTTTATTTATGTAAACTGTCAAATAAAAAAATAAAGGTAAGATAATGAAGTTAATTAAAGTAAAATTGAAAGGTTGAAATGCTAGAACAGCTAAAAGTCCAATTACAAAAGGAAAAAAATATAAGGTATAAAATCGGTTATCTAGATATTTTTCAATCATTTGTTAATGAATGAAAGGAATTTTTTCTCAACTTTTAACATTTTGCTAAAGTCCTTATCTTTTTTATGGTCATAACCGAAGAGATGGACGAGACCATGTATCCAAAGTTTGTCCAATTCCATTTTGAAATATTTATTATCATTTTTATTTTTAATTTTAGTTAAGTTTATAATTATATCTCCTATATATATTTCTTTTTCTTGAAGAAGCTTTTTTTTTAAATCTTTTTTCGTATAAAATGGGAATGATAAAACATCTGTTGATTTATTTTTTTTTCTAAAGTTTTTATTTAATTTTCTTATTTCGTTTTCTCCCGATAACAGTAGAGTAAAAAAAATTTTTTTTTTTTTAAATTTGTTAAACTTTTTATTTATATTACAAATTTTTTCACCGATTAATTTGTTAGGATTTGGAATATATCGATACCACTCTTTATTATTAGAAATAATATTAATATTTATCATCAGTGCTTTTTTTTTGATAAGCTCTAATAATCTTTGAAACTAGTGGATGTCTTACAACGTCGTTATGATCAAACTCAATAATTTTAATCTCGTTCAAATATTTTAATATTTCTTTGGACTTCATTAACCCTGATTGAGACTTATTAATTAAATCAATTTGAGATGGGTCTCCATTTACTACTAACTTAGAATTTTCTCCAATTCTTGTTAAAAACATCTTTATTTGAGTTTCAGTTGCATTTTGTGCCTCATCAAGAATAGCAAAGCAATTTTTCAAAGTTCTTCCTCTCATAAAAGCTAATGGAGCAATTTCTATCTCTCCCGACTCTATTTTCTTATCTATTCTATCCGCTCCAAAAAGTTCGTAGAGTGCGTCATATAATGGTCTTAGGTAAGGGTCTACTTTCTCTTTCATATCTCCAGGTAGAAAACCAAGTTTCTCGCCAGCTTCCACTGCTGGTCTTGAAAGAATGACTCTCTCTATTTTTTTTTCTATAAGCATTGTAACAGCTACAGATACTGCTAAAAAACTTTTACCTGTCCCAGCTGGTCCTAGAGACATTATAATATCATTTTCTTTAAGTGCTTTAATATAATCTGATTGTTTTTCTGACCTTGCAATAACTGATTTCCTTGGAGTTTTAATTAACTGCTTAAAAGTTTTTATGTTAGACTGATTTAGCTCAACATTTTTTTTCACAGATGAAAGTATATCCTCCTTTTCAATAATTTTTGTCAAAAAATACTTATTAATTAGAAATTTTATTGCCTCACAAAATATATTAATATTATCTTTTTGACCTTTACAAGTAATTGAATTACCTCTGAAATAAATATTAGTGCCTGTATATTTGGATAAATCCTTCAAATTTTGATCGAATTGGCCTACAATTGACATCAACATTTCATTGTTAGTGATTTGAATGTTAACCGTTTCTTTGTCTATCTTTTTTATTATTAAATTTTGATCAAGTTTAGTTATCTCAGACATATTTATGCTGCATGCTCTTTTTTTTTAATATTTTTCTCGATTTCGCCAAACAAAGTATTTTGATTGCAACTTACGATCTTAACTTCCTCAAGTTTTCCCTTAAGATTATAATCACTTTTTGTAATTACTGGATTTGAGAACTCATCTCTGCCAAAAAATTCATTTGAGTTTTTAATTTTATTTTCGAAAAGCACTTTACTTTTTTTATTTATAAGACTTTTTTTATAATTATACTTAATCTTCTCTGCTGTTTGTTGAAATAATATAAGTCTTTCTTTTGAAATTTTGGAATTAACTTCATTCATTTTTGCAGCTGGAGTTCCTGGCCTAGCGCTGTAAATAAAAGAATAAGTATTAATAAATTGAACTTTTTTAATAAGTTCTAAAGTCATATTGAAATCGTTTTTTGTTTCACCTGGATAACCAATGATAAAATCACTAGAAAACTTAATCAAAGGATTAATCTTTTTTAATTTAGAAATTAATTCAAGGTAATTCTTCACTGTGTGTTTTCTATTCATACTTTGTAAAATTTTATTGGAACCACTTTGAACCGGTAAATGGATAAAAGGCATTAGTTTTGATAATCTACCGTGGATTTCAATTAGATCTTTTGAGAAATCTGTAGGATGTGATGTTGTATACCTTATTCGTTTAAGCTCTTTAATTTTTGAAATTTCAGAGATTAAGTCAGAAAGTTTTTTTCCTTTAAAATTATAGGCATTTACGTTTTGACCAAGCAATGTTATTTCTTTAGCACCATTCTCTACTAAATTTTTGCTTTCAATAAGTAATTCATCAACTGGCCTGGAATACTCTTTTCCTCTTGTATAGGGTACAACACAAAATTTACAAAATTTATCGCATCCTTCCTGAATTGTTAGAAATGTAGAAATGTTACTGTTAGTATTTCGAAATACGTTTAACGTATCAAATTTATCAATAACATTAAATTCGGTTAAATTAATCTTTTTGGTGTTCTTTTCAATATTTAGAATTGTTTTATTTATCTGATGATAAGATTGAGGGCCTATAACAGCATCGATATATTTTTCCTTATTTAGTAAAATTTCTCCTTCAGCCTGTGCTACACAGCCAGTAACAATCACTATAGGTTTTTTTTTATTTCTAAACTCTTTTTTTACCCTTCCTACATCGTGGTAAACTTTTTCAGTAGCCTTTTCTCGAATATGACATGTGTTTAAAACATAACAATCTGCATCTTTAAGATTTTCTGTTTTCCTGTAATTGATTTTATTTGCAATGTCATAAATACGATTACTATCATATTCGTTCATTTGACATCCAAATGTTTTTATAAAGATTTTTTTTTCCAAATTATTTTTTTATTTTTGAACCGTATAATTCAAGTTTATGGTCTACAAGTTTATATCCTAACTTTTTGGCAATTTTTTTTTGGAGTTCTTCAATTTCCTTGTCAACAAATTCGACTATTTCACCGCTGTTAATATCAATCAAGTGGTTATGATCATCATTTATTTCGTACCTTGCTTTACCTGCTTTAAAATCATGCTTAACCAATATTCCAGACTCTTCAAAAAGTTTAACTGTTCTATAGACTGTTGCAATACTTATCTTGTCATCTAAAGCTGTAACCCGTTTATGCAATTCGTCAACGTCTGGGTGATCTTTTGATCCATAAACTTCTTTTGACTCAGAAAGAACTTTGGCAATAATTTTTCTTTGATCGGTAAGCCTAACACCTTTTTGTTTACATTTTTCTTCAATAATACTCATATATTCTTTAATTTAACTTAAATAGATAGGCTTAATCAAATTTTTTTCTACTATTTTTTTTTTTAATAATTTTTCAATATTTTCTTGTTTAAAGACATCTAAATTGTAGTTTTTATAACCAAATATCTTCACTTTCTTTGCGATTTCAAGACCTTTTGCAACCGCCAATGCAACTCTAATACTTGAAAAACTACCTGGACCTTGGTTTACAATAACGCTAAAATTTTCGTCTAATATTATTTTGTGATTAGTTAAGAATGATAATATTTCAGAAACTAGTTTTTCATTTTTATTTATATTGCTTTCAATTATGTGAGTAAAAAATTCTTTATTTATTCTCAATCCTAATTTATCATCCTTCCCTGTGCAGCTAATAATTAAAAAATTATTTATCATAGCTATTCTTATAATAGCTTTTCACTCTAATCAATCCAAGTTAATGGCTTCAAGCGATTATGATTTTGAGGATTTTGGATTAATATCAATTATGTATCACAGATTTGAGGAGAATAAATATCCATCAACAAATATTCAAATTGAAGTTTTTAAGGAACAATTAAGAATTATAGAAAATGAGGGGATGAAATTTATTCATCCAAAAGATTTTGAGGAGAGTTTAATTAAAAAAAAAGACGAACGTAAAATACTTCTTACTATTGATGATGGTTTATTGTCTTTTTATAAAAATGCCTGGCCAATTTTAAAAGAAAAAAAGATACCTTTCATACTATTTGTCAATACTAGAGAGGTTGGATCTTTTAATTATATGAATTGGGATCAAATAATTGAACTTCATAAATCTGGAAATGTGGAAATAGGAAACCATAGTCATTCGCATGAATATCTTGTTGAAGAGAGTTCTGATGTTATAAAAAAAGACATTTTAACATCAATAGAAATTTTCGAAAAAAAATTAGGCAAAAATTCAGATTTTTTTTCATATCCATTTGGAGAATACAGTTCGGAGTTTAAAAAAATAATCAAAGACCTAGGTTTCTTATTCGCGTTCGGTCAACACTCGGGAGTTATTGATGAAACCAAAGATTTATGGGAGCTACCAAGATTTCCAATAAACGAAAAATATGGAGAAATAAATAGATTCAATACTTTAATGAAAACATTACCATTTAAATATAAAAGTATTTCTCCAGAAGATAGATATTTAATTCAGGAAAAAAATCCGCCAAAAGTAATCGTAAAATTTCATGATAATATTAAAAATCTTCAACAATTAAATTGTTTCTCAAATGAAGGAAATAAATGGAGAAATTCTAAAATACTTTTTAGTGAAAAAAATACTTTAGAAATTAAAATAGCTGAAAAATTTTTAGGTGAAAGAGGAAGGATTAATTGCTCACTAAAAGAAAGTAATGGCTTTTGGAGATGGCTGGGTGTTCAATACGTAATTAGTGAGAGATAAATTAGGAGTTTAATTCAATTTGCTTAACAGAGTTGACTAATCTTACCAATTCGAAATCTGACAATCTATTTTGAGTAATTATTTGATTTAATATCTTCGTATATTCAGATCCTGTTTGAGCATAATTTTTGAGTGTGCTTGTTAAAGCTAAGCCAGTTATATTTTTATCCTTTTCTCTTAATTCATTTCTTTTCTCTCTAAATTTTAAATAACTTTTATGTGTATTTAAGTTATTTTTATAAGCTTTAACTGATGCACGTAAGATTGGAAATTTT
>MDTA01028902.1_pt1 | contig 11740 bp, 8 predicted proteins | sample 811151 | NCBI WGS metagenome assembly MDTA01 (sample SAMN05326648, study PRJNA326480) | marine metagenome | isolation source: seawater | place: Indian Ocean: South | collected 2010 | reverse complement strand
GTAGATCAAGACCAGAACACTTTGCCCACTCAACACCAGAGTTATTTGCTCCAACAAAACTCTTAATCCAAGCATCACCTTTCGGATGAGAAAAGTAGAAGTGGAAACCTTTTTTGGTTTCCACCACTACTGGCGTTCGAGTAAGTCCAAGCTCTTTAGCTTTATTAACAGCTTGCATATTGTCACAATCGACAACAACCAAGTTGCTTAGTCTACCTGTCAAGATAGCGATGTCGAAGTTTGGGTAAGGTTCAAACATCTTCTCCACTTCATCGTAAGTAGGAAGAGTTTTACTCTCGCTTAGAGTTCCCCAACTAAAAGGACAGACCTTTGTTTTAGGATTGATGGGGACACTAACCCACCCCCTATCCAAGTATTCAAGAGCTGCCTCCATTATATTTGTCATTATTATAGTCCTCCACAAAATAAGAATTGAGATCGAGGTGCGGTGCTACCTCTTTGATTTTTGATAAATAAGCGGAAGAAATAAAGTTCCGTCGTGTCCATCCATAGGGGACAGTCCGACCTATATTGAGTTTCTTAGCGACGCTCGAAGCACCACCAAGATCGTCAATCAAAGTTTGTATATCGAATTTCATTTCATTTTCCTCTTGCGTATCCGTTACTTTTATCGTAAGTTGTGTAAATTGTAAACTATAAATAAACGTCAAAGGTTAACTATGAACGATCAACAATCGGTAGAATGGAACGATCTGATAGAGAATATAAAGACAGATCGACCATTACAAACAGCAAGATTAAAAGAAGCTGCTGCAAAATTATCACAATCTTTAAGTGATCTGGAAATACTTAAAGAACGTATAGATATGGAGAAAGGTAAACTGTTAGCAGAATTACCAGAAGAGATTGGCGAATATGAAATTGCCTACTCTAACTCTAATTCCCTAGTCATAAAAATCCCAGAGAAGTACGAGTGGGACAAAAAGAAACTAGAAGAATTATTCCCTGACGGGAGTAATAGACCGACGTGTATTGCTGTAAACTTTACAGTCAATAAGCGTCAGTTCGATACGTCTGATAGTGACGTTCAATCTCAACTTGGCGAAGCCCTTACTATCAAGATGGGTTTGCCTACATTCAAGGTAAAATATCATGGTGATTAGTCCCTTTACTACGACTGATAGTGCCGTTCGTGAGGTCACGAAAACTGCACTTTATGGTCACTCTGGTGTCGGTAAAACTACTGCTATTGGAGACTACTATAACAAATGGGGGAAAGGTCTTATTCTATCGGGCGAAGCGGGTCTTGCGTCTTTATCTAATATAGAAATAGATTACTTACCCTTTCATTCTTTTAATAGAAGTATCAAAGATAGATACTCGTTCGTTGACTTGATGCGTTACGTGTCAAGCGATGAGTTTAAAAAGAGAGAGTATAAATGGCTTGCAGTTGATAGCTGTACAGAACTTTCTCAAAGATGTTTTGAAGATGCTGAGATCGAAACAAAAGATCATCCAAGCAACTTTGAAATTTGGAATGTCTACGGAGCTAATATTCGTAAGACATTAAAATGGATACGTGACAGAGATTGTCATGTTATCTGCACCTTTCTTGCCGACAGTCAAGAGGATGCAAATGGTGTTAACAAAGTAATGCCAATGATGACCCAAGCAAAGATCGCAAAGTGGGTTCCCTCACTATTCGATTATGTCTTTGCATTGGTTCGCACCTCCGATGAAGAGGGAGGAAAGACTGTCGTTCGTAGACAAATTTACACCGAAGGCGTGAAAGGATGGATCGGGAAAGCTCGTGATCCTCACAGAAGATTAGCGCCCGTAGAAACTACGGACAAGGTAACTGATTTACTCGAAAAAGTAATGATGACCAAAGATCAATTTCAGAACATGCAAAAGAAAGGAGCAAGTAATGAGTGATTGGGAAGGACTAGAAGGTTTATCCTTCGATGGTGTCGAGCTTCGTAAACCCGTAGCAGGGCAAGGGAAGCATATAATGACCATAAAGAATATGGTTATTGAAACAAAAAATTCTGACAAGCAGATGGTTGTTGAAATGGAGAACGATCAAAATGTTTGTAAGGATTGGCTCGTTGTTTGGAATGGAAACTACAACGATCCAGAAGCTAAAGACAAAGCGATTAAAAGAAAAAATCGTGGCTTGTCTAGGTTAATGCGCATCCAACAAATATTGGGTGATGCAACCCCTGAGAAGGCTAAAGGTATAGACTTCTTTATGGGTAAGAAAGTTGGAGTAAACATATACGAAGAAGAGTATAATGGTAGAAATCAAACGAAGATCGGTAGTTATTTTCATCCCGAAGATATTAATAACCAGAAATCTTCTGCTCCTAAAAATGGAACTGGTAAAGGTACTACCGATTTGCCAGATGACGAGATACCGTTTTAATGGATGATCTCGCTGCAAAAATTATTGCAGACATAGACACGGGTTACGATCGTGAACCGAAAGACGTAGCCCGTGACTATATTGGGGCGAGCATGGCGGGGACAGACTGCATCGCAGAATTGCAACTGTCCTTGCGGGGCTTCCCAAGTGTAACACCCGATCCCCGGCTAAAAAGAATTTTCTTTGCGGGTCATAGAATTGAAGATTGGGTTGTCTACGATTTAAAAAAACGAGCCGACCTACGTGTCTGGGAAAAAGATGACACAACGGGTAGACAGCACAGAAGAGAATGGCTCGGTGGACATATTGTGTGCCACGCTGACGGATTAGTTAACTTCGAGGATGGATCAGATGATCTTGCGATCCTCGAAATAAAGTCGATGAACGATGCTCGCTTTAAACAGTTTGAGAAGCACGGGATTAAATCGGCTAATAGAAAATATTATCGCCAAGCAACGATGATGATGGCGATGTTTGCAATCTCTCGCACACTATTTGTAGCTTATAATAAAAATGACAGTCAACTTCATGCCGAGATCATTCCTTTTGACGAAGAGGAATGGGGCGAAATGTTCATTAAGATACAAAGTGCGATTGATGGACACTCTGAGCGGGTCGCTTCGTCACCTAATGATTGGCGATGCAAGTCGTGTTTCAAAAGGGAAGCGTGTTGGCAACCTCCTGTCCTCCCGCCAGAGTGTCGCTTCTGTCTCCACTCGAAGCCATCGGAGGATGGTACGTGGCTCTGCAAAAAGGGAAAGGACGCTTCGGAAGTATGCAACGAATATAGTCAATTTCAAGTGTCACCAAAAGGCGGATAAAATATGAACGAATTTGAAAATATTAAGGAAGCTAAGAAAAGTAACCTTATGGAACTTGCGGAAGTTCGCATGGCGATCATTCGTAAGGAAGCAGACATTGACAGTATTCACGGTCGAATACGGGAGATGAAAGAAGAAAAATCTACTGGCAACCTTCCGCTGTCTTTTACTCCTGATGATTTTCATAAGGCAAAACTAAAGCTGAAGTTTGAAAAGGAACGGCTCGTAGACCTCAAGTGTAAACATACCTTGTTGGAAATTCGTGCAGTCAACGATGACAACTTAAAGAGTTTGTCCAATGTATGACTACGATGAGAGCATAGAAAAAATAAATAATCTAATGAAGGAAACATTAGATGAAGCAGTTGACCTTGTGCATGGAACACGTGCCAAAGATTATGGCAACGTACTACTTAACCATGCCGCCATCGCTGAAGGTTGGAATGTAATAACGAAAAATGCTTTCGAGACGCATGGTAAAATCACACCCGCACATGTGGCTTTGATGATGGACTGGGTAAAGTCTTGTCGTCTGCTCACCACATTGGATCACAAGGATAGTTGGGTGGATAAAGGAGGCTACACGGCAATCGGATCAGCATTATCTCAAGTGCAAGATAAGTCCTAACTCTTCTTTTTCTTCTTAGGAAAACCTTTCTTCATGTTTTCATAAGCCTTTGGAGAGATCGTAGACTTCGCTTTACTTCGAGATGTACCCGCTTTTTTTCGCTTGTTAATATTCCTATATAGGCTCATTAATAACCCTTCTTCTTTTTCATAGGCTTACCAGTTTTCTTTGCCGCTTTCTTAGCGGCTTTCATTCCAGACTTTGTGTATGGATATTTTTTATTTCCAACAGTAGGCATATCTTTCTCCTTTGTTAACAATCCCAAGCTCGACGCGACCAGTAGTTAGCTGATAGCTTGTTTGACTTTCCTTTTATTCCACCTGATCTGGCGCAATAACTTTTCTTTCGAGATGCCGTACCTTTCTTAATGGTCATGTTCGCATCCCCGAAACGAATAATTTTTTCCTTTCCATTAGCACAAGCCTTCACAACAAACTTTTTCTTACCCTTAACTTCTCGTTTAGGTTTATTGCATGGCATCTTTGCCTTTTTGCTTTTTGTTTTCGCTTTAGCTTTTGCCATTAACTTTCTTTTTCTCCTGCCAATTTATCTACCCAGTATTCTTTAACGCCTGTTACTTGCCCTGCGACTGGTATTCTTCCTATAATCTCACGAGCCATTTGTCGTTCTTTGGCGTTCGTTGTATCACCACCAAGAGCATCGCCTAGTATTTCCATTGCTCCTGCACCTACAGCTATACCATCTCTGAATACACCCATACTCGGTCCGGCGAATAGTTCCGCTATTCTCCAAGCACCGTAATCTCCGTTATCAATTTGAGCAGCACTATCGTAAAACAACTGACCGATAAGACCAAGACCACCCATTGTCATTAGTCCGTCAATGTACCAACCTGCAATTAAATCTTTTCTGTCAGACATACCCAACTCGTTAAAGACTTCCCACTTGTCAGTTACAGCACGATCTCGTAATTGCATTTGCCTATTTTCTTCACCACCTCTTGACTGAACAAAATCTTTTGTTCCTGTTGTTACAGCACCAAATGCGGGTCCGGCTCCAGCAAAGTAAAGTAATGGTCGTAAGTCTCTATCACCATCTTCGTTTCTACGAGCCTTTTTAAATACATCTCTTCCCAATCGTGTCATCATTAATGGGAATGATTTAAGTTGAAAGATAATCTGTCCCGTAGGAGTTTGCGCCCATAACGGCTGATCGTTTTGATTTGGTGTAAAGATTGTTTGGTTTGCAAACCGATGAACGGCTGCTGACAAAGTGTAATATTGATCGTGAGGTTTCGCTGATCCATTTGTTTCCATAATGTAATCTATGTTTAGCGAACTGTCCTCGTAGAACCTTTTTAATCCATACGCCTCAAGTTGTCTTTTAGCTAGACGACCTTCCTTCGTACCCGGAAAGTCCAATGCTAATCTTTGTTGAGATTTAAAATGCTCGAAGGCTACAGCCGCACTCACATCTCTCATCATATCAGTCCAGTTTGTGAGCAACGTAGCTGTGAAGAAACCACTTGTGAACTTCGTATTATCCACACCAAAGGCTTTAGTCATTCGATCATGGACTATATTTTCTGTTGCAGCTCCTACATTTCTAATCATATCTCTATAAGCACTACCCGAAACTGGGTGGCTAAACATTTTACCTAACGCTCTTCTATAAGCTCCGAAGTCACCACTTCTAATAAGTGGAAGAACAAGATCGCCTAAACTGGTTAAAGTTGTAAAGCCAAGCAAGGTAACAGCATTAAAGGATCGAAGATGTTTACTTGCTGTTTTTAAATTGTATAGACCATTTGATCCGTCGATTGGCTTTCTTATTGTGGCGTTCATCATACCATCTGCGAAAGCCAGATCATCTCTCGACATTTCTTGTGTGAACCCTCTAGTTTCGTGGAGAGCGTTCGCTATGGCTTCCGCTCTGTACTGAAAGTTCTTGTGCATTTTTTGTGCAGACAATGAAGGTTCACTTGATAAGTCTAGTTCGTTCATTATCTTGTGCTTTAACTGAGACACAGACGCACCATTTTCAGCATCACTTACAAGCTCGTCTACTATAACACGAGTGGCTTCCTTATTTGGAAATGGTGCTTTAAATACATCAGCAGTAAATGTACCGACAACACCTTCGGGTGCTTCCTCTGTAGCCTTAGTCAAGTTCAAAAAGTTTTTATAACTCTTCTTTAAAACCTTATCACTTGAGAGCAGTCTGCTGATTGCGTCTTGTTTACCATCATGCACAGCTAAGTAATCGTAGAAACCGAAACCACCAACACCAAATTTGTTTGTTATGTCTAAGCGATGTTCCAAGTTATCACTATACTTAGTCATGGCAACCATGAGATCATTCTCTAAAAACTGACCCAAGTTATCGTTAGGTCTGGTCGGATCAACAAAAGCCTTTAGTCCACCCGTATCCAACCTTATTAACCTTTGGAAATCTGTATGGTCGTCTTTACCAGTAATGCTCATTTTATTTGGATCAGCATAATGTTTGCTGTCAGGCATGATGCCATCGTTGTCAATCAGTTTATTAGCAACCCTTTTCGCAATCGTACTTGCATCTTCCTCATTCATTATGCGAGTAAAGTTAGAGGTTATTTCACTTTCTTTCTGAAAATACCTAGTTAACATTCTTACAAACTGATCGTAATTCTTCTCTATTAAGTCCTTTCTCCATATCTGAGGAAAGTAATTCTCCTTAATATCTCCAACTTCCATGCCAGCTTCTCTCATACGTGTCCTTGCATTATCCAAATACGAACGTACGTAATCGTAGACTTTCTTTTCTTCTCCACTTAAAGTGCGAGCTTTTGTATTGTTTCTTAACGCAGCAACTATTCTTATATTAGACATTGGTTGCATTGATCTTCTGTTACCATCAGTACCTAAAAGAGCTTCTTGTGTTGATCTAGTTCCCATGTCTCTTCCTACAGAAGCATCAAACATTTGAACCAAACCATCATTAAACCATCTTCCTAATGCGGTTGGGCTGTCAGGTAAGTTCTTTAGCATTGTTGTCAGCGGTAAAATAAATTTACCCATTCGAGCGTTCACTCGCTCGAAGTGACCCGCATCTCCATTGCTAGGCTCGTAGAAGTTAGCAGAATGGTGCATCCCATTCTGCCTCATCACCTGTGCATTTGTTTTTGTGAGAGACCACTTAGATGCCTTTCTTATTTCAGCACCATCTTCACTTGTGATCCTCTGTTTCTTTCTAGCTTTATCTAAGACACTTATAACTCTTGACGGGATACCACTTTTCTCAGACATATCTGCTAATTGAATAAATGCGTCTGAACCCATGTCATTGTCATTAGCCATACTCTTTATTAAAAATGGAATAGGGTCAGAAGGTGCAGGAACAACACCCATATCGAATTTATCGTTAACAAAATCCCTACTTCTGATGTCCTTTATATTTGAAGGATCAATCATAGACTTACTGTTACCTATAGTAAGAGAGGTATAACCCGCCTTTCGCAAAGCCTCTTTTAACTTCATTCCATCTCCCGCTAAACTTATGAAATAATCATAGGCTTCTTGCGGGCTTATATTACCCATCATTCCATCTGGAACTTTTACATTTGTATTTGCACCTATAGCTTCTAATACAGCAACAATATTACTATCTTTGCCCAACATAGATTTATTAAGAACAAGAGGATTGTTGTCTTTTATAAATACGGCTCTTGCTGTTGGTATTTCAGATGCACCAATTCTTTTTAAATCAGCAACGATTGCCTTATCTTTATCAAACTGTTGCGCAATTACATCAGGATCGGCTCTATCAAAAGCCCTCATAGATTTAATACCCTCACGAACTTCTATAAGGTCATCTATTAACCCCTCGCCATAATCTCTAAACTTATCAGGAATAGTATTTAAAATTGTATCCCTAGAATTTCTAATAGTATTTACTGGCTTAGTAGTTATGTCGATGCCATTACCAAAAAGACTATCACCTTGTAAATTTTCTACAAAGTATGGTGTCATATCATCTGTTTGCGTAAATGATTTTACACCCCTGATTGTTGAAGGCTTCATACCCCTTATTAAATCGGACGCATAATCAACACCATGTTCTGAAGGTATTTCATCTATATAGTGCATACTTGGTGAGCTAGGATCAAAGTCAGACCTAGCTCCTAACATATCTCCATACACCGTAGCGTTCTGAAATCTTTTCCTTGCACCCTTTTGAGCGATCAAACCGTTCATTACATAAGACACTTGCTCTCTCATTTCAGAACGAATAGATGTAACAGCTTCTTCAAGTGAGCTATCAAACGCTTCACCCATATCTTCAGTAAGTTGCTTTAGTGCAGCTTTATCAGATGAACTATCAAGATCATCTACGACTAACTTGGCTATCATATCCTCTGGCTCGAAGCCAAATTCAGAACTGGCTCGTCTAATCGTAGCCATTTTCTCATCATTAAAACTATTTGAGTTTAAAAGTTTGCGAGCTATCATCTCTACACTTTGAGATATATCTTCTTTCTTAGTAAGATTAGCTGCTATCTTTCTAACGTCGTCTCTAAAAGTATTGTAAGAACTGCTTTTTCTTTGTGGATTAAACTCATGTCCAAGCAACATAAGTCTATGGGCAACTGTCCTTGACGCTAGAGACAATTCGTTTGTTCTATTCGTAATACCTTGAAGTATGTTTCTTATTTTAAAAGTTTCGTTTGCTGGTATGCCCACCTCTTCAAAAGAAGTACCTACACGTATCTCATGTTCGATAGCATCATTTACCCTACCAGATGTAGTTTTTAAAAGTGGAGATTTATTTTTATAAAACCCTCTTTGTTGCATCTCGTACATGACTTGATTGGCTACACCTTGATTGCCCTTATTGATGGCTGTAGAATATCTAAAGATTAATTGATCTGGCTGAAGATTTGTATATTGACGAAGCTCACTTGGATTACCAACCTTTGCATCAATCGGTTCAATCTGAGTAGCAATTAAGTGTTTAACTCTGGTTGCTAATTGTTTTCCAAAATTATTAGGTACACCCGCTTCATCGAGATACTTCGGATATTCTGACAATGCAGTTACAAGATCAACTTCTTTAGGGTTGTAATCACCTTTAGACTTGTTTGAGTTGGAGCCTACATTTTTATCTCCAATCTTCTTCATCATTCTAATAGTCTCATTGAGCCTTGCTTTTCTGGAAGCCTTTAACTTTTTGTAATATTCCTTTTGTCTCTTCGTTCTTCTTTGAGAACCAATACTCTTTTCTTTTCTAAGATTAATTAGCTCTTGACTTGGAATATACTCTGGAATGTCAGCACCTTCTAAATAAAGAAACTGCTCATTCATTTTGTCCATGCCTCTTTGCAATGTTTCATTAAATTCTTCAGAGCCAATATATTCTTTTAACCTTTCTATTCCTTCAATGTCATGCGTGGTCGTAGGCATATCTTCTCCGGGTAGAAATTCGGTTTTGGTCGCAGCTGCTGACATTTCTTTTAAATTTTTATAAGTCGCTCGTAGACTATCTTTTAATTTTTTATCATCATCAAACGCTCGAAGCGGTCCAGTATAGCCTCTATAGGCTTCACTTTCTGGATCAAGACCTTGTTTTTGTGCCAAGATTTGTTTTTTTCTTGCAGCTATTTTAGCTTGCGTTTCTGTCATCGTAGAACCGTTAATACTATTTGCTAGTTCATCAGCATAAGCGACAAGACCTTGAGGGTTATCATCCTCTAAGGCGAGCTTTGCTCCACGATAGCTTTCAAGCCATTGCCCATAGCGAGCTTGGTAGGTTCTTCCACCCTCTGTTATTACTTCTTTAGCGGGCATGTGCCACTTGGATATTTCAAACTCGTCTTTATTAGTTATGATCTTTGCAAAGAGTGGTTCTAACTCTTTATCGAGAACATTTTTATTTGTCATTTTCTCCCAAAGAGAACGAACTATTCTCGTAATTTTGTCCCACAATCCCTTATCTGGTACGATCATAAGATCGTGGTGGTGATGAAGATATAAAGCAAACTGGTTAGCAAAATGCTCGCCCGGACTTTCCTCCCAATTATTTGCACCTGCCTGTTTTCTATATAAATAACCTTCTTTAGTTCCGTATTCCTTAACAGTAGGAGCTTTTGAGAAAAGAAAATCGCTTCCCTCATTTGTCAACTTCCCTGTCTCATCAACATGGCGACCTACTGCTTTAAAGAATTTCTGTATGTCAGACGGTTCTAATAAGTTATGAAATACCCAATGACCCAATTCATGTGCAAATATAAATGAAGGCTTCACTTCTGAAGTTGGTGAAGTACCTTGCGCAGTAAAAGAAAGGTGATTATATCTTCCTCTTAATTGTGCTTTGCCATCAACCATTTCTGATCGGGAATAAGCCCTAAACGTACCACCCGTACCTTTCCCAAGTTGTTGCATAGACGTAATCTTTGGAGCCATATCATCTTTAGCTGTGAGACGTAGAACTCTCTCCATGTCAGCTAATTCTTCTGCACTCTGAGAAGAAAAAATATCTCTGAGATTACGTACGCTTTCTTCAATATCGACGTTTGATTTTTTAAGACCGCCGGGAGCAACGTCTTTTAGAAGTCCGTGCAATTCTCTTAGCAAATTAATCCTTTGTCCAAGAGGTACATTGACACCATTTATTTCAGCTTTCCATCGGGTTCTCTTTAATTCTTCTGTCCATCTCCACAAATCTTCTTTAATAAAACGACCTAATGTTGGTTTGCTTTCTCCATCACCAAAATAGGTTTTTTCTATTTCAGCTTTTGTTGCCTTTGGATTGGTCATGGTTTTGTACGCAAGTACAAAAGCGTTTTCCTGATCCGTTGTTAGCCTTGTTGTATCAAATGTTTCATGCTTTCCTATTTCATAAGGAGGCATGTTAATCACATTTGTTTCCTCTACAGGTTGGTTTAATTTCTGGATTTCTGGTGTATTTGCTTCGTCTAACGGCTCGAAAGTTTCCAGCAATTTCATTCTGTTGCTTTCGGCTTTCAAAGCTCGTAGGGTAGGCTCATCTTCTACGAGCGATCTTGGTACATAACCAACAAACCATTTCTCCGGGGACATTCTGTGTTTACCTAGCAAATCATCGGCAGACATTCCGGGTCTATCAGCTTGTGCAACCCCATCAATTTTTCCCGGCTTAACAGATGCTACACGCACAGCATCAAAACCGGGTTCTCTTGGTATTGCTATAAGTACCTTGCCCTCTTTGGACATAGGCACACTAGACATTGGAGACGGTTTTAATTCAGTACCCGCTTCTGGTGCTTCGGCTTGTTGTTTTTTAGCATTAGCCTTTAAATCTATTTCTGTTTTAGCCGCACTAATTTTTTCTGGATCACCTGCATAGTCTTTTTCGACTTGCTTGTTGGCATTAATAACATCTGAAGGCGTCTCAAGTGTACCATTGTAAAGCCCTCTTTGTTTAACATTAAAGTTAGCTTCCAAACCAAGAGACTGAAGTATCATATAAGGGTCTGTATAAACCCCCTTTAGTCTCGGAACCCAATAGTACGTTTCACCTTTGGTTGCTCTACCCCATTTTCCTCCGGGTTCTCTTGGAACGCCTGCTCGAACACGCTCTACGCCTGTTGCTGTAAAGGGATAAGCGAGCTTTTGACCATCTGCCCAACCCTCTACTGCTCCACCATCCTTATCCATATCTGCTCTGGCTTTAGCTGCATCAATATTAAATTTGGCTTCATTAGGAATATCGTTAATACCTAGAACCGTTCTAACTTCCTCTGGATCGAGCATACGAACATTAAATCCAGACCTTAAAATAGACTGTTGTTTTGTAAATTTTACTTTTGTTCCATCAGAGCGAGTATATTCTACTGTTGTACGACCTGCTGTTGTAAGTCCCTCTTCGAGTTCCGTCGCAGCTTTGGTAGTATTCCCTGCTATTCTCTTGTCCGTAGGATCATGTGCTTCT
>MDTA01203156.1_pt1 | contig 11741 bp, 13 predicted proteins | sample 811151 | NCBI WGS metagenome assembly MDTA01 (sample SAMN05326648, study PRJNA326480) | marine metagenome | isolation source: seawater | place: Indian Ocean: South | collected 2010 | reverse complement strand
GTGAGCTAAAGCTCATAAAAAGAAGGATTAATAGTAAAATATCAAAGTATTGAAAAAGTAAGTCTGATTTTTCAGTAAATACATCTTTAATATCATCAAATAAAAAATTAAGAATAGAAAAAATAAATAAATATGAAATTGAGATTATTAAAAAATAAAATGTGAAATATTCATTTTTCTCTTTTTTATTGATATTAAAAGTAGGATAAAATTTAATATAACTCGCACTCACACCAAATGTTGCTAATGGTATGAGTATTGTTGAAGCGCTTATTAATTGTCGTATTAAACCAATTTGATCAGGAGATAAAAATTTAGGAAATAAGAAAATTGAATTTATAAAACCCAGAACTACTCCAATGTAAATTATTATTGTTGACCAGAAACTTTGTTTTAAAATTTTATTCAATTTTATGAAGTGTTTTTTTTTATGAAATATTGAATAAATACTAACAGATTTTTATACAAGTTATTTTATTTAATTTTTTTTAAAATATTATTATATCTGTAAGACCTCACAAATTTAGATAATTTATTATTCACAATTTTTCTATCATTCCTATACCAAGATTTTAGGTAACTATAAAATGATATCAAGAATGGGTTTATTGACATTTCTTTTAAAGAAAATTTTACTGAACCTATCAAACATAAAAAAATATCATATCCAAGGAGATACATCACCCTTCCTTGATTGAAATATTTAAAATTGGAATATCTTTTTCCTGTTTCTCTCATCTGTTTACATATAATTTCTTGCTTAACTTTTATTTCATAGTTATAATAAAGCAATTTCATCTCATCCAAAGTATCCCATCCAATTGAATCAACAAGACCATCAATTTTATCAAATGCTTTTTTACTGTATAATTTAATGCCTCCTCTAACATGATTTTTATCATACATATTTTCTACTTTCCATTTTTTTTCTTTATTTATTGCTATTACACCTGAGGCAAGACCAAGATTTGGATTATTATTGAATTCTATCACTAACTTCTCAAAATAATCGCTTGGAAGAATTAGGTCACCATCAAATTTTCCTATTAAATCATAGTCTTTGATGGAGTTTAGAAGTCCATATCTGAAAGCCTCAATAATTTTTTTGCCTGGTTTAGGAATTTGATCAGAATCATCTTTCTTTATATAATTAATCGAATCATTTGATTCAAAGGATTTTTGAATTATACTTTCTGTTAGATCGTTTGAATTATCATTAACAATTGTAATTTGTTCAACTTTAATTGTTTGTTTTAATAATGAATTAATACATTTTTCAATGTTTTGTTCTTCATTAAATACAGGTATTATTAATAAAATCTTCATTTAAAAGAACCAAAGTTTAAAAGACATAAATGTTAAGGTTATTCCTAATATTATTTTAATTGTAAAATCGGATTTACTTACCGACCATCTACTTGCCAACCACCCGCCTAAAGCACTACCCAATCCAAGATTAATTCCATAAACCCAGTTTACCTTATCTTCTAAAAAAAAAATTAAAAGAGAGGAGATAGAAAATGCAAATGCAACAAAAACTTTAATGCTATTTCCATTTGATAATTTAATATTATTAATATTTGATAAAATAGATAAAATTATAAATCCAACTCCTGCATGAATAAATCCACCATAAATCCCAACAAAGAAAAATAAAATGATAGATAATAATTTATTCTTAATATTTTTATTAGCTAATTCTTTTAAATTATTTTTTTTTAAAAAAAGTGAAAAAAGAACAAAAATCATTATCACCGAAAGGCTTTTTTTAAAAATCTCCTCAGGAATATCTATTGCGATTTGAACTCCAATTACTGAACCAATAATTGCTGAAAATGAAAGCCATGCTGAAAATTTAAAATCAGAAATACCCTTACTTTTAAATCCAGATACAGCAAATAAATTTTGAAGGACAAGTTGAACTCTATTTGTTCCATTTGCAACATTTGGAGGTAGTCCAATAAATATTAGTATTGGAAGTGTTAAAAGAGATCCTCCACCAGATACTGTATTTATCATACCAGAAATTAGCCCTACAATTAATAACAATAAAATTTCACTAAAGTCCATATTTAATAACTAAACAATTATCATTAGTTTCATTTAATAACTGTTGATTTGTTAGATCTAGAATAGGGTGGACATAGTCAGGATCTATATCATTTAAAGGTATTAAAATAAATTTTCTATTAGCAATTTCTGGGTGAGGAATTGATAATTTTTTAAAATTTATTACTGAATCGTTATAATATAGAATATCTATATCAATAAGTCTTTCTCCCCACCTTCTTGAACTAATTCTCCCCATTTTTTTTTCAATATTTTTACACTCATTTAAAAGGTCTAATGGACTTAAACTTGTTTTAATAGATAATACTTGGTTTATAAATTTATTTTGATTTTTAACTCCCCAAGGTTCAGTTGTATATAATTTTGATGATTTAATTATAGGTCCAATTATATTCTCAATAAAAGAGGTAGCTTTAAATATATTATCTACCTTATTTTTAAGATTTGATCCTAAGGATAAATATGAAATATTAGTTTCCAATTTTTTGTCTATCCCATACTCTTTCATGGAAATAGTATATGAAAATTTTGGTAAAAACTTCAGCTACTGCAACATATCCACCTGTAGTTGCAGATTTTGTAAAAATCCAAGCTAAAATGAAAGTATCCAGTGTTCCAATAGTTCTGTAGGTTATTGCTTTGTATAAGCTTCTTCTTTTTGAGTGATGAAATTTATTTGATTGTTTTTTCCATCCAATTCTCCAGGCTCTTTCATGTAAAAAATATATAATTAATTTCGTAACTATTTCCATCCCTCCAACATACAAACCTGTTACTAAATTACCAGAAAAAAACCATGTCAGTAAGGCTGTGTCCAAAGAGGCAAGAACTCTCCAGGTAAGAGTTTTAAAAAAACTTCTTTTAAATGTTTCTTTTACGGAAAATTTTTTCACATGCTAATATTTGATTTTAAATCAAAATTTTCAAGATTTTCAGCAACTTTTTGAGCAAATTTTCCTCCAACAGCACCATCAATGATTCTATGATCATAGGTATGTGATAAGAAAATCTTATTTCTTACCATAATTTTATCTCCTTTTGGTGTTTCAACAACACCTGGTAATTTTCTAATACTGCCAATAGCTAAAATTCCTACCTGGGGTTGTAATATAATTGGGGTCCCCATAACATTACCAAAAGATCCAACATTTGATATTGTAAATGTTCCTCCTTCTAAATCTTCAGTTTTTAACTTATTTTCTCTTGCCTTAAAGATTAAGTCATTGGATTCCTTTACAATTTCCATAAAGCTCATCTTATCTGTATTCTTAAGAACTGGTACAATCAAGTTATCGTCATTAAGTGCAACAGCAATACCAATATTAATATATTTTTTCTTAATTATTTTATTGTTTATATATGAGATATTCATCATTGGAAACTCTTCCAGAGCTTTGGTAACACATGATATGAATATAGGATTAAAGGTTAGAGGTGTTTTATTAATTTTCAAAAACTTATCCTTTAATTTATTTCTCTCATTAAAAATATTGGTTACATCTGCCTCAACAAATGATGTTACGTGAGGAGATATCCTCTTAGACTCAATCATCCTTTGCGCTATAATTTTTCTAATTCTGTCAGGTTCAATTAATTCCTCACCTTCTTTTAAAATTATTTCAGATGTTTCTTCTTTGATATCGATTGATTTAATTGAATCATTAGAGTCTTCAATAAATTTTAATAAATCGAATTTGGTAACTCTATCATTTTCTCCTGTTCCTTTTATTTTCTCTAGATTTTCTATACTAATATTTTCTCTAGACGCAATATTTAGTACTAGAGGAGAAAAAAACTTATTCGATTCAGTTTTATTAGTTTTTTTATTTTGGGGTTCAGGCTCATTTATAACCTCTTTAATTTTATTAATATCTTTTTCAATTTCATCAACGAACTGATCATATTTACTATCAGTATCAATGGTATCTAAATCAACGGTATCTGAATCAATAATTGCAATAACTTTACCTACTTTAACAACATCTCCTTCATTAACTAAAATCTTAGATAAGACTCCTGAAGATGTGCAAGGAATTTCTGTGTCAACTTTATCTGTTGCAACTTCTAGAACTGACTCGTCTTCAGAGATTGAATCTCCTTCTTTCTTAAGCCATTTTAAGATAGTACCCTCCATGATACTTTCCCCCATTTTAGGCATAATCATTTCAATTTTACCCATATAATTTTTTTTATAACTTTGCGTTTAGTATCATATTAATATATATACGAAACATATCTAAATGAAGCTACCAAGTTACTTATTTTTTTTGTTATCAATGATATTATTTGCATGTCAAGATAATTGTGATTACTACAGGTCTTATAAGATATTTGATCCAATATATAGCACAATGGAAACTCTTAGAGACTCAGTCACTTACGATTCAATTAGAGAAATAAATAATCCTGGAAAATTAAATTATAAAGGGGGGTACTTATTTATAAGTGAAACTGGAAAGGGAATCCATATTGTCGATAATCGTAATATTAATAGTCCAACAAATATTGGTTTCATTAGCTTGCCTGGTAATTATGATCTTGCAACAAAAGGTGACTTTCTATATGCTGACAGCTACATCGATCTAGTAATATTTGATATATCAAATATTAATTCCATTTCAGAATCTAATAGATTAAAAGGGACATTTGAACAGTATTACATTGATCAAAATCTATATGATAAATCGTCTGATAAAATAGTTATTGGATATGATGAAAAAATTATTGAAGAAAATATAGAAAATTATAATTGTGATTATGCTTTCGATTAATAAATTAAAGATTAAAAAATTATTAGCATTTTTTTTAATAATTATTGGCTGTGAATCTTCCAGTGATATTGCTATTGGATCTAATGGTTTTAGCAATGAATCTTTAGGTAGTGCTTCAGGTACAGGAATTGGTGGTTCGATGGCAAGATTTACAATTGTTGACGACTATTTATATACCGTATATTCATATAAATTGATTTCTTTTGATATTCAAGATCAAATAAATCCAGTAATGAAAGAGGAAGTATCACTGGGGTGGGGAATCGAGACAATATTCCCATATGAGGGTAAACTTTTTATTGGTGCACAAAATGGAATGCATATTTATGGTCTTTCTAATAAGGAAAAACCTAATTATATTTCTACATATCAACACGTCACTAGTTGTGATCCAGTAGTTGTACAGGGTGATTATGCATTCGTTACCTTAAGAGGTGGAAATGAATGCCAAAATTTTAATAACCAATTGGATATTATTGACATATCAAATCTTGAGAATCCTGATCTTTATAAAACTTATTCAATGATAAATCCGCATGGGCTTGGAGTTGATGATAACTGTTTATTTATAACTGAGGGAGAATATGGATTAAAAATGTATGATATTTCAGATTTAGATAATTTAAATTTAATAAAGCATTTTGATGATATTAGTTCAATTGATGTTATTCCATTTAATGATATCTTAATGGTAATAGGATCAGATGGCTTTCATCAGTATAATTATAACTGTGATTTAGGTGAAATTAATTATATAAGCACAATACCTATTAGTAGATTATAAAATGAGAAAATTAATATCTATTTTAATTTTACTTCCTTTCATTGGACTATCACAAAAAAAAGACATTTTAAAGTATAAGAATAACACTTTTAAGGGGACACTAATTGAATACTCTGTTAAAGACGTAAGAAATAATAATTCAGGATATTTAACTTTTTATGTAAATAGTATTAATGACACAATTAGAATTAAATCTGATTCAAATTTTTCATTAGAGATAAATAAAGAAAAATCCTATAGTTTTTATGAATTTGACAAAAAGAGTTGGAATACTGTTGAATTCGGTCTTTCCTTTGATTATTTTGATGTTCCTTACGCTCAACTTTTTATTTCAAAGGGATTAATAAGTGACAAATTTTATAATCCTGGCATAGGTACAGGAATATTTTCAATAGATTATATTAATTTTTTACCAATCTATCTAACTAATAGCTATGATATACTGCCTTTGAAAAATCCTAACCGTAAAAATTCTCTTTTTAGATTATTTGCATTTCAAAATATTGGATATTCACTTGCTTATGATTTTGGAACTACTGATTATAATTATGTTGATGGAGGTTTATTATTTAACTTAGGTTTAGGTGTAAAGAAATCCACAAAAAATAAGCATCTAGCATTGAAATTTGCTTATCAACTTCAAAAATATAAATCTGAACATAACTTCTGGTTTTGGGATTTTTCAGGTGATTTAGGTATGATTTTTCAAGATCAAGATATCACCGATAATATTATTAGAAGGGATGGATCTTTCAGGAGGTTTTCAGTCACTTTTTCAGTAACCTTTTAGGTTTAATCTTAACATATTTAGTATACAAATTGAGGATAAAATAATATTAACATCCCTTCTTTCAGTAAGTTGGAATTTTTTACTGTATGTTTTTTTATCATCAGATAGGCCAATCCATACTGTTCCTACTGGCTTTTTAGTTGAACCACCTGATGGTCCGGCTATCCCAGAGACCGATAATCCGATAGATGAATTGAATTTAATTCTTGTATTTTTTGCCATTTCTTCAACTACCTGTTTACTTACTGCTCCTTTGTCACGAATAATTTTTTTATCAATTCCTAAAATATTCTCCTTAATTGAATTATTGTAAGCTATTATGCTTCCTAGAAAATATTTTGAAGATCCAGGAATTGAAGTTATCATGTGAGAGGCATATCCCCCTGAACAACTCTCAGATATAGCTATTGTCTTATTCTGATGATTTAGTAAAAGACCAACCTGTGACTCAAGCTCGTCATTATCGTAACCATATATATATTTTTCAATAATTTTTAAAAGCTTTTTCTCTTGTTTTTGTATTATTAACTTAATTTTTTTTAGGTTCTTTCCTTTACCAGTTAATCTTAATTTAACCCTTCCTATACTAGGTAGATATGCTAGGCTTAAGCTTTTATCTAGATTCTTTTCCCATTTTCCAATAAGATCGGAGAGCCATGATTCACCTATGCCGACTGTTTTGATTATCCTATGATAAACTATTGGAAGATTATATTTGACTCTTATAAGATCTATGCACTTGTCATTAAATAAACTTTTCATTTCAAATGGAACGCCAGGTAGAGAAATAACTAATTTCTTTTTTATACTAAAAGCCATGCCTGGAGCTGTTCCATGGATGTTATGTAGGACTTGACAGTTATCAGGAACTAGTGCTTGATCTTTATTTTTCTTTGTTAAATCAAAGTTTCTCCTCTTAAAGATTTTTTTGATCTGGTTGTAAGTTATTTCATCCCTCACCAGTTTACCTTTAAAATATTTATTTAATGTTTTTTTAGTAATGTCATCATTTGTTGGACCTAACCCTCCAGTAAAAATAATTATGTCGTTTTCTGATATAGATTTATCTATTGTATTTGTAATTTGGAAATGATTATCTGAGATTGTTGATCTTTTATTTATTTTGACACCTAATTTATCTAGCTGTTCACTTAGCCATTTTGCATTAGTATCTAATATATGACCATATAGAATTTCATCTCCTATTGTTATTACCTCGCATGAAATTTCACTCATATTTCTTATAAATTACATAATCAAATTTGAATTCATGTTTTGAGTCTTTAGGATGATGAATTCTTGAAATTTCAATCCAATCTTTTTTATCCCACTCAGGAAAAAATGTGTTTCCTTCAATGATTGCATTAATTTCTGTGATGTACAGCTTATCAATATATTTAAATCCTTCTTTATAAATTTCTCCACCACCAATTATAAAAACCTCTTCATCTGTATTAGATCTTGACGATTTTATTGCTTCCTCAACAGAACTAACAACAATTGCATTATTTGCTTTATAATCTGAATTTCTTGTTATAATAATATTTTTACGTTTAGGTAAAGGTCTAAATTTTGGAGGTATAGACTCCCAATTTTTTCGACCCATAATAACCGAATGTCCTTTTGTCATATCACTAAAGTATTTCATATCATTGGGTAAATTCCATGCAAGTTTGTTATTTCTTCCTATGACTTGATTTTTTGATACTGCTACTATCAGAGATACATTTTTCATATTTTATTTCCTCTTAAGAATTCAGTTGATTTCATTATTTTTTTTCCTTCTTTTTGAATTTCTAAAATTTCTAGTAATTCTCCTTTATTATTTTTTAAGATAATTTTATCTAAGTAAATGAATAGTCCGGTATTATCCATATTAATTCCTCTTAAAGTTTTTGCTTTTATAATTTTATATTGCTTCCCATTTGTAATGATTTTAGCACAAGGGTAAGGACTTAATCCATTTATCAGATTTAGTATCTCTTGTGATGATTGATTTAAATTAATATTACAAGTATTTTTATCAATCTTGGGTGCCTTTTTCTCATTACCGTCTAGTTTTTGAACTAAACTTTTATAGTTTCCATCAAATATTTTTTTAACAGTTGTCAAAACTAATTTTGATCCTTTATTCATTAACTTATCATGTAATGATCCTGCATTTTCACCATTATCAATAGAAACTTTTTCCTTTTCTATTATATTTCCCTCATCAATTTTAGAATTAATAAAAAAAGTAGTCAAGCCAGTTTCCTTTTCACCATTAATAATTACCCAATTAATTGGGGCAGCACCTCTATAATTAGGTAAAAGGGATGAATGTAGATTAATACATCCAAGAGGTGGGATATTGATTAAAATTTCAGGAAGCATTCTAAAAGCAACAACTACAAATAAATCAGCATTTAACTTTTTAATCGAGCTAATAAATTTTTCATCTTTTAAGTTAGGTGGTTGAAATATTTTTAAATTATTTTCCAATGCAAATTCTTTAATAGGTGAAAATTGTATTTTTCTACCTCTACCTCTTTTTTTATCTATTGCTGTAACTACTCCTACAATATTATATCCTGACTCGAATAACCTTTTAAGGCTTTCCACAGCAAAGTAGGGGGTACCCATAAGAACTATTGATTTTTTATTCATTTATTCAAAATCTTTATATAATAAATATGCTTTCCTCATTAATTTATACTTTTCAATTCCTGCTTTCCAGGATGACCTTATTTCTTTTTCACTTAAACCTGATTTAATTTGATTTTGGAATTGATTATTTCCTGAAATCAGGTTAAAGTTCTTACCAAAAAAATCCTCATTATCATTTTTTAAATCATTGTAAAAATCCAGAAGAAACTTTATTTCTAATTTTTTTTCTACATCATATTTTCTAAGGTCAATACCATATGCTTTAATATTCTGAAATTTTGGCTTTGATTCTGCTTTCATACTCCTGGGAATAAAACTAAAATTTTTAATATCTGATTTTGGATGTCCAATAACTTGAAATGGAAAATTTGTTCCCCTACCTATACTTACTACTGTTTGCTCAAATAGACATAATGATGGATAAAGTAGAATTGATTGTTGGTTTGGTAAATTAGGTGATGGTTTAACCGGTAATTTATATTCCATTGTATGATCCCAATTTAGAATTGGAATAACTTTTAGATTTAATTTTTCACTATTTTTTATCCATTTTTCACCTTTTATCATCAATGCTAGTTCACCAACTGTACATCCGTGGACAATAGGTATTTCGTGCATGCCTATATAAGATTTATACTCCTTTTCTAGTACAGGCCCATCAATATAGCTACCGTTTGGATTTGGTCTATCTAAAACAATAAAATCAATATTTAAACTTGCACATACTTCCATCATATTATGCATTGCACTTATATAGGTATAGAATCTTGCGCCAACATCTTGTATGTCAAAAATAACAATATCAATTCCTTCCAAACTTTCATGAGAAGGTATTCTTGTTTTTCCATACATTGATATAATTGGAATTTTTTTATTATTTATTAAAAGTGTATCATCAGATATTGACTTACCTCTCTCAATTTTACCACTTAGCCCATGTTCCGGTGTGAAGATTTTTTTTATATTATATCCATATTGTGATAAAGTATCAACAATATGGGTATTTTTTATTAATGAGGAATGGTTTACAAGTAATGCTAATGATTTATTCGAAATATTTTCTTTATATAAATTTAGCCTTTCTGCACCAAGAATAATTTTTTTATTTTTATCTTGTTTTACTGCGAATGTCAAATTAATTAATAGTAATAGAAAAAGTTTAATCATAATATTTTATAAAATGCAATATTCAATAATGAAATTTAATTATAAAAATTAAAAATAGATTTAATGGAAAGTACTAATAAAAGAAGATTTAATAAAACCCTTAAAATGTTGAAATCCATTGTTCCTAATGGTACTTCTATTTTTGATTTAGGCGTAAAAAATGAATTTTCAAAAATTATGATTAATAATGGTTATAATGTATATAATAATAGTGGTGAAGATCTTGATTTAAAATACAATTTTAAAATTCCAAATGATGTTGATATTGTTACTGGTTTTGAAATTTTAGAACATTTAGTTTCTCCATATCCATTACTTAAAAACTTAAAGTGTAAAAAGTTATTTGTGACCGTGCCACTTAAGTTATGGTTTTCAAGTGCATATAGAAATAAAAATGATATAAGAGACTGTCATTATCATGAATTTGAGGACTGGCAATTTGATTGGTTATTAGAAAAATCTGGGTGGAAAATTATTAAAAAAGAATACTGGACAAATCCAGCGAATAAAATTGGATTAAGGCCTTTTTTAAGGTTATTTGTTAAAAGGTATTATGCTGTATATGCTGAGAGAGTCTAAATTTTGATGAAAGAAGATCTTTTTCTCTAGAAGAACCACCAACATATATTTCATATTCAATATCTTCGATTTCCCATTTTCTGCTCTTTTTATTATACCATTTCAAATCATTAAAATTTACTGATAAATTGATTGTTTTACTTTCTCCAATATCGAGGAAGTTTTTTTTAAAATCTCTTAACAATTTTATAGGTCTATCGATTTTAGAATTTTTAAAACCTATGTACAATTGAGTAATTTCTTTACCTGCAAAATTACCAATATTCATTATATCTACATTTACTACCAATGTTGAGTCTAAAATTTTATTTTTTTCAATCTTTAAATTTGAGTATTTAAAATCTGTATAACTTTTACCGTAGCCGAATGGGTATGCTATTTCTTTATTAAATTTTTCAAAAAGTGTATATCCATGATAATATTCATATGTGATTGAGTCTGTATATGGATTAAAATAAGGGTAGTCGTATTGATTTCTTGCAATTGTAAATGGTAATTTGCCACTTGGATTTACATCACCATATAAAATTTTGGCAAGAGAGTTGCCACCTTCCATTCCTGAATACCATGAGAAGAGAATAGCATTTACTTTATCTTCCCATGGAGACATATCAATTGCACTACCACCAACATATACTACTACAACATTATCATTTAATTGAGATACTTCATCTATTAATTTTTCATCCTCAGGTTTTAATCTCAAATTAACCCTATCTCCTCCTATTCCTTTTACACCAATTAATTCATTTGCTTCTGCAGATTTTACCATTTCAGATCTGCTAAGAATATATTCACCTTCATCCTCATATGTATATCCAACAACAACTATCATCTGTTCTACCGATTTAGATACATTTCTTATTTCCTCAACATTATTTTCATCAATTAATAAAACCTCATTATTTAAATTTTTATGATATAATTTCAAACC
>MDTA01126237.1_pt1 | contig 11742 bp, 6 predicted proteins | sample 811151 | NCBI WGS metagenome assembly MDTA01 (sample SAMN05326648, study PRJNA326480) | marine metagenome | isolation source: seawater | place: Indian Ocean: South | collected 2010 | reverse complement strand
TCTGTTGCAATCAATAATTGAGAACCTAATAATTGTAGGTCATTAATCATATCAGAACTTAAGAAATTGCCTGTATTCCACAGCACATTGCTATCTACTGAAACTAAGGTTCCATTAACTCCAGGAGATGTTGAAAAACCTAGGAAATGGAGGCCCTGATATGTGGAAATGTAGACATCATTACCTGTAGATACTATGTCAGTGGCTGTCTTAATGGCACCTCCAGGACAATAATAGTAAGATTCCCAACTGCTATCGCTGATGTAGTAGACATTGCATCCAGAGGTTGCCCAAACTGTACCGTAATCATCAACCGTGATAGCGTCGAATGTTTGAGCATCAGAGATTAATGATGTTTCCAAAATGGATGAATCGGAAAGGCTGCGTTGTAATATTGTTCCATTGGAAGTTCCTATCAAGAGACGATTTCTCATTTCATCTACTGCAAGACTTCTGCCATATACATCAGATTCAATATCGATAATAATCGTAGATGTTTGGTCATCTAAATGTAATAAATCATCCCCCAAAAGAATGTATAATCTCCCATCAACAGGATTCACTGCACTATCGTATATCTCAATATCTAATGATGAAAAAGAAACCTTTGGATCGGCGGGACGCAATGCTTCCATGACTAAGTCAGTTATAGAAATCCCAGTAGGTAATTGCCAACTAGTGTCACTTACAGAATTTGGTTGCAAGCGAGCGTCAAGAATACCTTCAGAATTAACATCTGGTTGATTTTCAGAGAACGAATTTTGCATTCCGAAACCTCCTAGATCAGTCCAATCGAGGATTGGTGTTTGAGTATCTAGAAGAGTTATCTGTGGCTCATATGCCCACAAACCATCGGAACCATTTACTTTTACTTCGAAAGTCATATTGTCAATTAATGCGCCTGGAGCAAAATCAAGAAATAAATCGCCATATGCAAAGGTCCCATTGGATGGATTAGCTCCCTCTGCAGATAATTCAATCCATCCGGTATCATTACTTCCGCCTGCGCCCCAAGCACCTGGAATCGTATTCATAGATTCAGAAGTTTCTTCTAGGTTCGGGGACTCAAAAGAAGACCATGGTAACAGTAGCATCAAAGCCACCAAAATCATTGCCATTCGCTTCTGGGGGCCAGAAACCGAATCATACACTATGCGCATTAATCCAATCGCGTCGTTTTATACATTATCAAAGAATTGGGCGAATGTGCTATTTATGCTCAGCACCGTAGGTGATATTTTTTCACTTAAATAACAAAAAAGAGTGTATTTAAGGCTGATAATATGAATCAGTAATATCGGATAGCATCATAGGTAAGAGATATGCCGGATAGCACACAGGGGATGTAATCCTGACAGATAAACAACTTCGAAGAGATGCTCTGGAATACCATTCATCCAAGCCAACTGGGAAAATAACCGTGGTTCCCACAAAGCCTCATGGTACACAAAGAGATTTGTCACTAGCATATTCTCCAGGCGTAGCCTATCCATGTAAAGAAATAGAGAAAAATCCTGATGCTGCATTCAATTATACTTCCAAAGGAAATCTAGTAGCAGTAATTAGTAATGGAACTGCAGTATTAGGTCTTGGAAACATAGGCGCACTGGCCGGAAAACCAGTAATGGAAGGAAAAGGTCTTTTGTTCAAAGCATTTGCTGATATCGATGTTTTTGATATTGAAATAGATCGAACAGGTGTGGATGAATTTGTTGAAGCGGTTAAGGCTATCTCACCGACTTTTGGAGGAATTAACCTAGAGGATATTAAAGCACCCGAGTGCTTTGAAATTGAAAAAAGATTAATCAAAGAATTGGACATTCCAGTAATGCACGATGATCAACATGGAACTGCAATAATCTCTGGTGCTGCTCTATTAAATGGCTTGGAAGTTATGGGGAAAAATATCGGTGACATAAGGGTAGTAGTTTCTGGTGCTGGTGCATCTGCTATTTCTTGTGCACGTCACTATATTCGTTTAGGAGTAAAAAAGGAAAATTTACTAATGGTTGATTCTAAAGGAATCTTGACAGTGAAACGTTCAAAAAACGGTGAATTGAATGAATATAAGGATGAATTTGCAAGAGAAATGAAAGATGGAAATTTAGAAACAGCCATGAAAGGTTGTGATGTTTTTCTCGGACTTTCTAAAGGTTGAATTGTAAGTAAAAAGATGGTTAAATCAATGGCTGACAGACCTCTAATTTTTGCATTAGCTAATCCTGACCCGGAAATATTACCTGACGATGTCTTAGATGTTAGAGGGGATGCAATCGTGGCTACAGGAAGATCCGATTATCCTAATCAAATTAACAATGTACTGGGTTTCCCTTACATTTTCCGAGGCGCGCTTGATGTCAGAGCAACAGAGATTACTGAAAATATGAAAATGGCGGCAACTCATGCTATAGCAAATCTAGCTAAAGAAACTGTTCCCGATGATGTTGCTGCAGCCTATGAAGGTGAGCAAATACAATTTGGTCCCGATTACATAATCCCAAAACCATTTGATGCTAGAGTACTGATTTGGGAAGCAAGTGCAGTGGCACAAGCTGCTGTCGATGAAGGCGTATCTAAACTAAGTAAAAAAGAGTTCAATATCGAAAAATATCGTGAAGAATTAGAAGCCAGATTGGGACTTACTCGCTCAATTATGAGACGTGTGATTAATAGAGCACGCAGAGATAAAAAGAAAATTGTATTTGCAGAAGGAGAGCACCCTACAATAATCAAAGCAGCAGCTCAATGTATTTCTGAAAATATATGTGAACCAATATTGTTAGGGCACACAAAAAGAATCAATGCTGTTAAGGAAGAATTGGGTCTTGAATTTGAATGTGAAAGTATTGATGTAAGATACGATCCCAGAAGAAGAGGTTCTTATGCAAAGGAATTCCATAAATTAAGAGGAAGGAAAGGACTCACTATGGAAGATTCTATTAGATTACTGAAAACTACTACATATTTTGGGCCAATGATGGTTCATATGGGTGATGCTGATGGTTATCTTGGAGGAATCTCTCATAATTATCCAGATATAGTAAAACCATGCTTACAAACAATTGGCCCTGCAATCGACACTCATCGAATTGTAGGAATGTACATGATGACCGTGAATGGTCAGTTGATGTTCATTGGGGATGCAACAATAAATATCTATCCAGATTCAAGAACCTTAGCTGAGATTGCAGTTCAGACTGCGAAAGTAGCAAGAAGATTTGGAGTGAAACCGAAGGTTGCAATGCTGTCTTTCTCAAACTTTGGAACTAGTGGTGAAATGAGGACTGATCGTATTGAAGAAGCAATTGAAATGGCTAGAGAGATAGATCCAGGAATTGTAATTGATGGCCCTATGCAAGCAGATACAGCTTTGATTGAAGAGATTCAAGAGAATTATCCATTCATGGAATTTGATGGACCCGCTAATGTCCTAATCTGCCCCAATTTAGCATCTGCAAATATTGCATATAAGTTACTACAAAGAGTTGCTGGAGCAGAAATGACTGGGCCGATACTTGAAGGACTGGCAAAGCCGGCACATGTTCTTCAAAGAGACGACAGTGTTAGAGAAGTTGTACATATGGCTGCTATTTGTGCAGTTGATGCTCAAAGGCATGCAACACAAAAACTGTAATTTCCCTAGTCTAAAACTTTAGGAGAGGCAGATAATACTTCTTCGCTACAGCCCTCTGAATACTGTTCGAAATTTTCAATAAACATCTGTGCAAGTAAGTTTGCAACATTATCAAATCTTTTCTTATCAGGCCAAGTTTGTCTGGGTTGGAGAATTTCATCAGGAACTCCTTCACAAGATGTAGGGATGTTGAATCCAAATCTTTCATCTTCTACAAATATAACATCATCAAGAGAACCGTCTAAGGCTGCATTTAGTAACGCCCTAGTCCATTTGATACGAATCCTACTCGATTCACCATAGCCACCTGCTACCCAGCCTGTATTAATGAGCCAACAATTAGCATTATGTTCACGTATCTTGGCGGAAAGAAGATCCGCATACACACTGGGATGTCTTGGCATAAATGGCGCACCAAAACACGTTGAAAATGTGGCCTGAGGTTCAGTAATACCAATTTCTGTACCTGCAACTTTAGCAGTATAACCTGATATGAAATGGTAAGCTGCTTGTTCCGGAGTTAATCTAGAAAGTGGAGGTAGTACTCCAAACGCATCACAAGTTAGGAATACAACATCTTTAGGATGTCCCGCCATGGAATCAGGAGTACGGTTTTCAATTGACTCAATTGGGTAAGAACCACGAGTATTTTGAGTCAAAGTTCCATCTTCAAAATCAGGTACACCATTAGCATCCAATATAACATTCTCTAAGATTGAACCCGGCATTCTAGTAGTAGCAAAAATAGCAGGTTCATCTTCTTTAGAAAGTCCTATGAGTTTAGCATAGCAACCACCTTCAAAATTGAAAACCCCATCATCTGACCAACCATGTTCATCGTCTCCAATTAGTGCTCTTGCTGGATCGGCAGAAAGTGTTGTTTTACCAGTGCCTGATAAACCAAAAAATAATGCTGAATTTTTATAGTCAGTATTTGCTGAACAGTGCATTGGAAGTAATCCTTTAGCAGGTAGAATATGATTCATGATTGTGAAAATCGCTTTCTTGATTTCACCAGCATAATGTGTACCTCCAATTATAACAAGCCCTCTATCTAAAGCCAATATTACAAAAACTCCTGAATTTGTCCCATCTACTTTAGGATCAGCTAACAATTCTGGAGCATGGAGAATAGTATATTCTGGCTCATGATTCACTAATTTACTTGGGTCACTTCTTACAAACATATTGTGAAAGAAAGATGCATGCCATGCTTTCTCTGTAATCAGTCGTACTGGCATTGAGTATTTCGGATCAGCACCACAATGAGCGTCTTTAACGAATAAAATATCTCTACTATCCAAATAATTTTGAACCTTTAATAGTAAATTATCGAATATCTCTGAAGATGTTGATTTATTCACTTCTCCCCACCAAACATCATCCGTAAGTCCCGACTCTTCAACAATGAATCTATCATTAGGTGAACGGCCTGTTCTCTCGCCAGTAGTTGCTAATAAAACTCCGTGTGATGTCATTGTTGCCTCACCTCTATTAACTGCGATTTGATGAAGTTCTTCCCAACCAAGGTTCCAGTGTACTGCACCCTTAGGATCAAGGCCGTGACTTGCTAATGAGGTGGCAAATTCTGATGGGCCTGTGCCTTTCGACGACGTCTCCATGGGCATTGACAATATGAATCACTTTTCAATCATTACGTAGAGATATAATGAATATATATCTAAGACTTAATGAAAAAGGGGATGAGATTATGTCACCAATACCTTTCAGAGATACTGTGAGTACCGAAGATTCGGATGATGAACTTATTCGAAAACGCGCTTTTAAGATTAGTGACTCTGTTGAATTAGCTGATATATTAATTTCTGATGGAACACCAGAAATGAAGAAAGAAGAAGAAACTGAACAAATTGATGAAGCGTTGGGAGAAATTTTTGATCCATTCGCACAGGTAGATGAAAATTCACCTGGATATATTAGAAAAGATGGCACAGTAGTTAACAAACCAGAAGTAGATTTGACTACTAACTTAGCACAAGATGGAGAAAAAAAAGTTAATTGGTTACTAATGGCATCAATGATTGTATTATTTTCCGGAGTTAGTATAGTAGCAGGAATTGCACTAAATCCATTATTTGCAACGATTTTTCTTCTTCTATTAGCCACAATGGGATTTATTTTAGGAGAGTTTTGGATACCCAAAAAAAATCTTCATTTACTAGGAATTACATGGGTAATAATTTCGATGAAAGTATTGTATGGTTTGGCAATAGAATTACAAAGATGGAATATTATTTCCGTGGAAATTCTTGGTGGACTTCTAATAGGACTTGTAGGATTCAATGTTTATCTTTCATATAGACATAATCATGATGCTATAGCTGCTCAATCAACACTAATTTTGCTAGCAATAGGTTCTGCAACAGGATACAGTTATGGAGAAATTGGGATTGCATTAATGATTTTAATTGCAACAATTCTAGTGCATAGTCTAGCCTTACATAGGAAATCTGGTAATTTAGCGGCTCTAGGTATAGCATCAACCAATCTGTGGATTGGAATGCATGCGCTTACTGAAGGTTTCAGTGTTGGTTCATTGAGAATACTACCATTTGATGAACCACTCCTATTATTTGTCTTAATAATTATTATATCTGGCATTAATGCTAGTATGGCAGCAATTTTTGCCAGAGATGAAAACTGGTTTTCGAAAGCATTCAAGACATTAGGATTAGGAGAACCTGGATTATGGGGTGTTTCAGTATCATTAGGAATGATTGGGGCATTGATGGCTGTTGGTGCTAATCGTCAGGATGTAGGATATGCATTAGGATTAATTTCAATTCTAGCTTCTTCTTTCGGTGGGTCCTATCTCGTAGTCAGAGGGATTAATCCACGAAGAGTTTCAACACCGTTATTAATTTCAGCTACAATTATGACAATCTTTTTGATACTTAATGAAACAGAAAATTTATTCAAATATGATTCTTATGAAGTATTTGCTGTAATAGGGATATTTGTAACAGGATTTGTAATGATTAGAGATCAACATTCTGTTACAGATAGGGTGCTATGGACTGGATCTATTGGAATTCTGATATTACTAGTAATTATGATTCCAGCAAATCAGACCTCAGGAGAGAATTTTTGTCTCTCTAACTGTATTACTGGAGATGGGGGTTCATTGCTATTATTTGGACTGACGATGGTTCATATTGGTACCGGATATCTTGCAATAAAACGATCTTCGCCCTCTTTAGGAGGAGTTACAGTAATTATTCCATGGGCATGGGTAATAATAGAGGAAATACTGGAAGAAGCTATTAGAACATTGATTGTAGCAAACGGAAATACAGATCCTGGTTCAATAATTCATTTAGAGCCAATTCCACTATTAGGTTATTTTTCTATTGCATCTCTGTTAATGGTAATTGTAAATTACAGATTAGGTGAAAATGATGTTAATCTGGCATCAAAATTTCTTGGCGTAACAGAAATTTCAGCATCAATTAGAGATTCTGGATTATTGCAGTTATGGAGTATTGGATTGTGCTTACCATTAATATCAATAATATTCATGGCTAATTTTGGAGGTTTTACTGCGATTACCATATTGATCATGTTAGTTATTATTACTTTATTACATTTGATTTCTGAGATAAATAAGAAGAGAATTGGAAACTCTAATGTAATGTTAACAACTTTGGCAATTGGATACCTAATAGTACAATGGCAATTCGGACTTGATGAAGTATTGATGATAATTTATTGCTTAGCTGCTGGATTTTTAATATTCAAAAATGATAGTGACAAAGAAGGAATTTATTCCGTTGGAATGATCCTCATGGGTTTACCAATGTTAATTACTCTAATTAGTAGAGGTAGAGAACAATTGGTAGATTCTGAAATTATTCCTGAGTTAGGCATTGGAAAAGTATCGCTACTATGTACAACATTAATTATCTTTAATTATCTAATAAAAATTAATAAAATTGAAAAGTTACTTAATCCATCTTTATCTTCTCTGTGGTTACTGACAATCAATATTGCTACAGTTTACAAGTTGGGGAATTTCTCTGAATTAGTGATAGCATTAGGATTATTTGCAATTAGTACTATATGGATGGTTGGTAATGGAGAAGTTAGAAGGGAGATAAAGAGTATTGCAAAAAGAGATACTCTGAAAGAGTTAGCCAAAAAGAAAGCAGTAACTGGAAGTATTTCTTCAGGAGATATTGGAAGCTTTGATTCCCAACTATTGGAAATTAAAAATAAAAGAAAAAAGAGTAGAGAGATGGGATCTACAGATGATTTGGAAGAATTATACCTCACAGATGCCACGCATAAACCTCTAATTATTTTGTTAGTTCTAGGATTAGTGATTATTAGTTCTTCAATTGTTAGTTTTATCGGAGGTGTGAATCAATTATTACTTCTAGTTAGTGGAATTTTTATCTCTGTATTGATATTAATTGCTCGGCAGCGTACTAAAGAATTGGACTTAGAATTACCTCATTTTCTAGGAATTGAATTACCAATTGCAATCGCTATAAGTGGAATTATTTTAATTCAATTATCTGGACATTTATCTCCTGGAATGAGTAATTCTGAGTTATTTGACATGGCAATAATGGCATTACTAATCTTATTACTTTGTATAATTTCTCTAATCAATCAAAAGAATTTAATTGAAAGGATTGCAATAGCAGTTGATTGGTTTGTTATTCCAATATTTATAGGTAGATTAGTAGGTGCAATACTTTACGAATCATTACCAGCACCTCTAACAGTAAATCCTACTGAAGGCGATTTTATTGAATGGATATTACCATGGACAATACTCGAATGTCTACTAATTCTTTGTGTGATATTATTATCTTGGCTAGAATTAAAAAGATTAAGGAATGATAAAAATCCAACTACTAATAACTCTATAAGGGCAATTGCAATAATATTCATCTCAACAGGTCCAGCAGGTGTATTAGCAATTTTATTAGCTCTCTATCATACTGTAAAGAATGAGCAGGTTGCTGAGTTTGGGTTTGTAGTTCCTGCAATAATTTTCCCAATAATTTCAATATCAAAAATAATTACTAGCGTGAGTGGAGTTGAAGATAAAATAACATTGATAATTGGGGTTATATTACTACTATTATGTGCTTTGACCGTTCCAATGAAAAAAGAAAAATGGACTATGGTTTTAGCAGTAGATGCGCATTTGATGTTATACACTGGAATATTGTGGACAGGAATTTATACGAGTATTTATCTTCCGATTATTTTAGTTAGTTTATCTACCATCGTTTGGGTTGTGGGAATATTACAACTAAGAAGAGTATTGAGAGTATGGGGTTTATTCGATCTTATAATAGCGATTATTATATCTCTGTTAGTATTAGGAAGTACAATGCTGGAACCTTCAATTTTACTGATTTCATTGATCGTTTTAGCAGCAGAATTAGGATTCGTTACTTGGTTAAGTCTCTCAAACGAAGAAGAATTGATTAAAGATTAGTGTGTATTAGAAAAAACGATTTACTGAGCCCCTATTAATGGAAAATAATGCCTGTTTTGTTACTAACGATATATGCTAACCTTGATGATGGGCTGGCTTGACAAAGTACTGTGACGAGGTCGTGGATAGCCGATACATCGGAGGAAATCGAACATCCTCCGATACCCATAGGCTTGAATGAGATGGCAGTCCCTAGGACTATGATGATTCTATCATTTGCTACAATCTTAATCATATTACTTTCATCAGTATGGCTTGCTTTTGCTGCTGTAGGTTTCCAAAATGAATTGGAAGATTTATTTCCTAAAGGTACTGTAACAGAGGCAGATGTGCAGGAAGATGGAAGATGGGCTTGGGAAATTGATCTTCTATTCGATACCTGTGATTCACGACTTGATGATTGGGATTGGCCAGATTCATTATCTGAGCAAGATGATGTATTTCTCTATCCTGGTGAATTAAGATGCGATTGGGAACATCAAGGAGTTGGAGATGGAGCTAGTGTTGTAATCTACAATAGAGGAAATACAACTATTGATCTTATTCTAGAAATCGTTGGAGGAAGTATTGAATTTAAAAATGAGGGAAGTGAAAATCTTCTATTAAATGGATTAGAAGGCGGAGATTCACAAATTATTGAGATTGTATTGACTGAAGAAATTACAGAGAAAGATATTACCATTACTGCTACACACGTGGAATTCCAGTCTTCAACAATAAATCTGGATGTACATGTTTTCAAAGGCTCAAATGAAAGACAAGTTCACATAACTGATGGCAATAATATTGAAGTGCACTACATTTTGTGGGATGCAGATACTGGTGATCAATTGGATGAAGGAGACTTACCGGTCACTGGAGGAGATGATTCTCGATATATCGAAGGTTTTGGATGGGCAGTAATTGGATTAGATATTGAAGAAGATAGAGGTTGGATTCAAGACACTGGAACCACACATACGGTTCTTTTACCTCCTCCGATTGCTTATGGAAATAGTGATGGACATGAGCTACAAGATACCTGGCTTCGTTTTGAAGTGAAAATAGACCGTGCTGCTCTATAAAATATTGAAAAGAAATGAGGTGAGATGATGACAGAAAAGAAAAATCATACGGCATTAATTCCTTCTGAAGATATTGCAAAGGAAGCTGAGAAGAGAGTTAGTGCGAAGGCTGCAAGAAAGGGAGAGCCTTCTCTTCATATGACTGAAGATATGAGAAGATTATCAACACCATGGTCAATATCTATGATTAGAGCGCAACAAATTGAATCATTCGATTTACCTGCTGGCGTAATTCTGGATGCCGCAGTAGGATCAGGAGCGCAACTTATCGCACTAGCAAACGAATTAAAAAGACCCGCTTTAGGTATAGAATTAGACGGAAATATTGCAGTATTATGTGCCGCAAATATGTATTCTGCGTCCGATGCTGACGAGATGGAGAGAACACTTGATAGAGTTATTATTGGAGATAGTAGTGATGCTGAAGGAGCAATTACAACTTACTGGAATAGTCTAATGAAATCTGGAGTTAGAGCACATCCTCCAATAGCGATGCTTCATTTGGATCCTGCTAGGCCTAGGGACGCTCAAAATCATCATGTTAATGAAATGAAACCTTCTTTGGCGGACGTACTTAAAACTTGGAATGAATATCTTCAAACAGGACCTAGAGGTCCTGCTATACTGCTTGATTTATCTCCAAGATTAGGGGAAGAACAACAGGGAATGATTGAAGCAATTGTGGAGACTATTTTCCCTGGAATTCCAAGGACTTGGGAATGGTTAAGTCAGGGAGGAGGTAGAGTTGACCGATTATCTCTTTGGGTTGGTGCAATTTCATCGAAGGATGAAAGACGCTGTATTCGTATGGGAACAAAGAATATAATTGCGAAAATAGAAGGTAAAAAAAATAATTCTAAGTTAGAGGTTTTATCCAAACCTCCACCATTTGGGGCTTACGTCTCGATAATTGATTCAGCATTAATTCAAAGTGGTCTGCAGGAGAAATGGATATCTAAAGTAATAGCAAAAAATACCGGTTATTCATGGCTCAGAATTGAAGGCAGAAGACCTTTATTAATACATACTGATCCTTTAATTGATGATGATGAGATAAATGGTTTTGTGGTCAGTACTGGGAAAATAATTCAACATAGGTTAACTCCTCCTGAACTAGATAATATAGATCAAATTGCTGGTGCTTTAACTAGAAATAACATTGGTAAGATTACTCTTAGATGCTCTTTAGATCCCGAGATTCAGCCAACATTACAAAGACGTCTAGACAAAGCACTACGTGATACTGAAGGAGCAAGATCGTTCATGATTGATGTAGATCTAGAACGCGGATCTGGAAGTCATAAATTGTACATTATTTGTGAAGAAAGTTAGATTTGACAGAAAAAATTCATTTTTTACCTATCGGGTGGGTTGAAATAGGGTTGGTAAGTCGCGAGGTTGCCGTAAAGGCCACTGGAAACAGTGAACACGGGAGGACCGTACAATGAGTAATGAAAAACAAGAGATTGGAGATGACTTCTCCTACATTATCAGAATGGCTGACAGCGACATAGATGGACTAAAACCAATTGCTATTGGATTGACATCTGTAAAGGGTATTGGAGTAC
>MDTA01078303.1_pt1 | contig 11742 bp, 10 predicted proteins | sample 811151 | NCBI WGS metagenome assembly MDTA01 (sample SAMN05326648, study PRJNA326480) | marine metagenome | isolation source: seawater | place: Indian Ocean: South | collected 2010 | reverse complement strand
CATGCCCTCTCCTTCGCCGTGCTTTCCGTCCTCTCGCGGCCATGTGGCGCCCAACCAAGTCGAGTGGTTGGCCTCGGGGTGTGGCATTAGACCAAACACTAGTCCAGAGGGGTCACAAACACCAGCGATATTTCGCCAACTCTGGTTTGGAGATGTTGGATACGGTAACACCTCGTCACTGGCGCTTGGGAATTTAGATTCAGGGTCGACATAGCGGGCAACGAGTTGGCCCGATTCCTCCCATTGATCTAACAAATTTGGGTCGTCGGTGACGAACTTGCCTTCTCCATGACGAACTGGGACACGCATACGAGAGATTCCTTTGGTCCAGATACAGGGACTGTCGGGGTCGAATTCCAATGTGGCCCATCGATTCTCATACTGGCCGCTATCATTGAGAGCTAGCGACGCTGACTGAGTCAAACTGACTTCTGAATCACCTGGTAGAAGCCCCATCTTGACTAGGACTTGGAAGCCGTTACAGATTCCAATAACCGGCTTGCCCGCCTTCACAAACTCTCTGACTTGGTCTCTCAGGCCGAATCGAAGACGATTGCCCATCAAACGGCCGCTACCTAGGTGATCCCCAAATGAGAAGCCACCGGGAACAGCCATGATGTCAAATTCGGACAATTTGACTTCGCCACTGACAATACGGTTGACATGTACTCTCTGAGAAGTAGCACCTGCCATCTCGAATACTGCCATGGTCTCAAGTTCGCAATTGATTCCGAAACCAGACAGAACTGCTACTCTCGGTTTGCTCATTGTGCCCCTCCTCCAAGTGAGTCTTGCCACGACTGTTTTAATTCAGAAATTGATGCAGAAAGGACCGGTTCTCCTTCACTGGTAACTGAGAGTTTGTTGCCCGTGTCCACTGAACCAAGCCAATGGCAGGCATGCCCTTGCATTGCTGATTTGAACGCTTCTGAGTTCTCAGGACTAACACTGACTAAAATCCGTCCGAGGCTCTCTGAAAATAGTGCACCGAATGAATCCAAATCCGGGTCATTGGCTCCTAGTTCTGAAATATCAACTGAGGCGCCAGATCCTACTCCGAAGCAACACTCGGCTAGTGTTACTGCTAGGCCTCCGTCGCTACAATCGTGTGCGCTTGCAACAAGCCCTCTAGACATGGCTCCGGTCAGAGCCTTGTACATTGCTAGATTGCGATTGGCGTCAATTGTTGGAACTCTGCCACCGATGCCACCTGAACACTCATCTCTGAACATGTAGGCGACTTCGCTTGCTCCGAGTTCATGGTGTGTTTCACCGAGTAGGAAGATGTGGTCGCCAGCTTGCTTGAAGTCACTTGATACTGCTTTGCGGACATCGTTATGATTTCCAATAAGACTGAACAATATTGTTGGTGGAACACTGATCTTTTCTCCGTGCATCGTCACATCATTCTTCATTGAGTCTTTTCCACTGATACAAGGCAATTGGTAAGCTCTGCATACATCGTCTATGGCACGGTTGGCTCGAACGAGTTGGGCGAGCTTGTAGCGGCCATCGGGGGTCTTCTCAGATACAACAGGATCTGGCCAGCAGAAGTTATCCAGGCCGGCTACCATGTCTAAGTCCACCCCGACGCAAACCGCGTTTCGAAGAGCCTCGTCAACACAGGCAGCGGCCATCGAGTAGGCATCGATGTCTGAATATCGAGGAGCGATTCCATTCGAAATCACTGCTCCTTGGGTTCCACCATGGATTGGTGCGATTACCGCGGCGTCTCCGGGCGCGTCGTGGTCGATGCCGCAGAATGGCTTGATTACGGTCTGGGCTATTACCTCATGATCGTAAGAACGGACCCAGAATTCCTTACTGGCGATATTTGGTCTTGCCATCAAACGTCTGAGAATATCTCCCATTCCCTCGGCGTTAGCCTCGGGGGGCTCCATCTCCTCATGTACCGGAGGTTCCCATTCAGATTCAAGATTCAACTGGGGGCAACCATCGTGGAGGAAAGAAATCGGTAGGTGTGCTACAGGTTTGTCACCGTGATGAACAACAAACGCACCTGAGTTTGTGAAAGTTCCAATGTTTGTCGCCTCAACTTCGTGTAGGTTGGCCAGCCTCTCAAACTCAGCACAATCCGCCGGTCTGACTCCAACCGTCATGCGTTCCTGTGACTCAGAAACTAGAATTTCCCAAGATGATAATCCAGCCTGCTTTAGAGGAACAACCGAGAGGTCTATTTCGGCTCCATCAGTTAGTTCTGCCATCTCTCCAACACTACTGGAAAGCCCCCCCGCCCCGTTATCAGTGATGACTTGAATCAGCCCCGAATCTCTCGCTTCGATGATCATGTCGATCATTTTCTTCTGGGTAATGGGGTCGCCGATTTGGACGGCTGAAGAGGGGCTTTCTTCCGTTAGCTCGAGGCTAGAGAATGTGGCTCCGTGAATGCCGTCACTACCGACTCTTCCCCCTACCATGTAGATGACATCCCCCGGCTCAGGCGTCTTGTCATGGCTCTCACGCCCGTCGGCTAGGACTCTGGGCATGATTCCTACCGTACCACAGTAAACCAATGGTTTGCCAATGTACCTCTCATCGAATACTATTGCTCCGTTAACTGTTGGAATCCCCGATTCATTTCCACCCGCACGCACGCCCGCGTGGACACCTCGGAATACTCTCGATGGGTGAAACAGGCCCGAGGGTAATTTCCCATCGTAATCAGGAGGTCCGAAACAGAATACATCTGTGTTGGCAATTGGTCTGGCGCCCAAGCCCGTACCGAGGATATCTCGATTGACACCTACGATTCCGGTCATCGCTCCACCGAATGGGTCCAAAGCACTGGGGGAGTTGTGCGTCTCCGCCTTCATGCAAAGGCTCCAATCATCATTCCAAGCAATTACACCTGAGTTGTCGTGGAATACACTGAGTAGCCAATCTACTTCCTTCTGTATGTCCAATGTTGGCTTCATGATGTGTGTCTTGAACAATGAATCAATGGTTGACTGTTCGCCTGTTTCGGTGTCCTTGTGAGAGATTTTCGCTGCAAATATCTTGTGTGAGCAATGCTCAGACCAGGTCTGTGCCAAGCATTCTAACTCTGCATCAGTAGGTGCATTAGGAGGTAGTCCTAGGCTTTCTCTGGCCTCCCTCACAGCGGGGTCTCGATAGTGCTCCTGTATCGCTTGCATTTCTTCTAGATTGAGAGCTAATAGGCCTGTCTCGCTGATATCGGTTAATTCCTCATTACTGACTTCGAGATTTACTATAGTTGGCTCGGCGAATTCGGCGGGGGGCCGATCAGGGAATGGAAGGGAAGGCCATTCTCCCTCCGCGCAGGCATCACTACCTGCCACAATGCACCTCTCAATCATCGGATTGTGAAGTGGGGTTGAGAGTTGTTCGGCCGTGGTATTCTCTGGAAGGTCCCAGAACAGATAGGTGCGTGTAGTAGCCACGCGTGCTTCTTCTAGCTCTGGAAACAGTGTTGTCAAGCCGTCCAGTCCTGCTTGGCCCGCATTGTCTGTAACACCGGGTTTGAAACCGACTTGTACAATGGCCTCGGGAGGTTTTGGAAAGATATTGTCATCATCCAGTAGGTTGCCATTGCAGGTCCCGTGTTCGATGATCGGGTCTGCGAACAAATCGTAGACTGTTCTCTGTAATTCCTCAACTTGTAAATCCGCCTTAATCAGATAACCAAGGGTTACCTTCACTCGCCCAACATCGATACCATAGTCTGAGGACAAAATTCCACGAATACTGTCGCCTCTAGCATCAGGGAGTCCTTCCATGTCCTTGGTGGTCACCTCGACCGAATGAATCGGGGTCGACCCCATGCCGTATGTCGGATACCGTCCGTCCATGAACAAAGCGGCTTGTATTCCAGATGTTTTGTTTGGTTCAATCAGTTCAATGATGCTTCCATCCGCTTGTACCATGCCATGCCGTCGGTGTGATCGGCGAGTTGTTTGAATTGAACAAATGGAGAGATTGAACGCATGTATCCGAAAGCTGCGAAATCAACAAGGTCAGGGGTGTTGCCACCAAAGAAGGGTTTACCATTATGTTCAGCGATAAATTCGGTTAGAAGATCATGCCAGAGTTCCTTGGGTTTTCTTCCGTCGTTTTTTACCCGTTTTCGAGCGATAATCCCCCACATGACTGGGAAGCCGGCCCATGCGTATAGTCGCTTTGAGAAGAAGTCAAATTCCTCAATCTTTGATATTCGTGTAGTGGTTTTTAGGGCGGAACCAAGGGTACCGTAGAGGATTGGGACTGTTGCCTTTGACATGTGTGTATCTGCCCATTCAAGCCATTTCTCTTGTCGTGTAGAGTCGCCCTGGGCTGCCATCTTGCCATCGTTGTATCTTGCATCGATTAAACGCAAAAGAGGGGTTGAGTCCACATGGTGTTCTCCGTCTTCATCGGTGAAAACTGGAACTTTGCCCCAATCACCAGCAAATGAGACTTCTTTCTTGATTCTCAGGCCATTAATACCAATAAATTCGGTCTCTACATTGAGGTGTTCCAATAGACCTCGTACTTTCCAACAAAATGGGCACGAATAGAGCAGGTGCAGTTTGGGGGTTTGACCCATGTCTAATGCTGTTTTACATCCTTACATTAATAAATCGGCCTGAGCCTCAGACAATCGTCTTTGAATTTACACGAATACATATACACAAGGAAGTGAGAGAATAGCATGAAGAGTATGCGCAAGGAGTATCGAGATGGTGGAGAGATTTCAATTTCCGATCCTCAGGTTCCTCTAGACCTGCTCATTCAATGGCTGGCCGATGCAAAGGAAGTGGGTGTGTCTGAAGTTAATGCAATGAGTTTGGCAACCGTCGACTTACAAGGAAAACCACGGAACAGGATGGTTTTGCTCAAACATCTGGAAGATGAGGAAATTGGCTTCTTCACTAACATCGAGAGTGATAAGGCAGACGAAATCTCATCTTGTAGTTCAGTAGCAGCAACAATTTGGTGGCCGAAGATGGAGCGCCAAGTCAGAATTGAGGGAGTAGCGTCTCCGATGAATAGGGATATGGTGGAAGAATATCATCAATCAAGGCCGCGCAAGAGTAGGATAGCGGCTCGGGTCTCGGACCAGAGTAGGCCTTTGGAATCTCGAGAGGAGTTAATGCATAGATTTGAGGAAGAAGAAGCGAGGTTTGAGGGTGAAGATGTACCCTTGCCGGACCATTGGGGCGGATTTCTAATCGCAATTAATCGAGTTGAGTATTGGTCTGGTAGGCCTAGTAGGATGCATGAGAGGGTTGTCCTGACCAAAGAGGGTGGTTTGTGGTCGCAACGCAGACTCTACCCCTGACTTGGGGAAAGCCTTGAGATATGCGGGGTGGCGGGGTGATTCGATGCAAGCGGCTGATGTATGGGGCAGCAGGTGGTCCAGCACAGCACATCCACTATCACATCGATTCATGGAAACCGTGGTGGAGAAGCAGACTTTGGTCGTACTAGCGGCCGACTTAGATAATACTGTAGAATTGGTCCAACTCATCAACGAAGTTGGTCCCCACATTGCAGCTCTCAAGACTCATGTTGACATGGTTGAAGACTACACCAAGGAGTCTTGGCAAGAAGTCGTTGACGCCGCTAATGCACACAATTTACTATTGTTTGAAGACCGTAAATTCGCAGATATTGGGAGAGTTTCTCAAACCCAGATGGGAGGAGTGTATGATATTCGCTCATGGGCCGATATCGTCACGGCACACCGGATTTCGGGCCCGGATATTGTTGATGGGATTGCTGCTGGATGGGACGATGTACAGCGAATTGGTGGAATTTTCCTACTCGCTCAGATGTCCAGTAGGGGCAACCTTCTGACAGATAGTTACACAGATGAAACGATTGTTACTGGTGCTTCTTCTCCTCATGTAATGGGCTACATCGGCAATGGAAGTTCTCCAGATGAAATTTCATCGCTTCGTGGTAAGGTTGGAGATGGCAAGATGATCTGGACCCCAGGAGTTAATCTCTCTGCTGAGGAGGGTGTGTTGGGTCAACGATATGGGCATCCTTCGGATGCAATCAGGGCCGGTGCGGATGCAGTGATTGTGGGAACTGGTATTCACAAGTCCGATGATCGGGTGGTCGCTGCAAAGGCTTACGCTGATGCTACTTGGTCGGCCTTGAACACAAGATGAGTTAGGGAAGGTATTCTTCCAGCATCGGCAAATACTCCGTTAGATCGATCATATCGAAGTAGTGTGCAATAACTGCCCCAGATCCGGCTAATATCAGAAGAACTAGGATTCTCTTCAGCCATTTTCCCTTCTTCTTGGGCTTCTTTATTGGTTCTGGTACTTCTGGTTGGATATCTGGCATGACCACTGCTTCGGGCATTGCTGGCATTATCGGCGGCATAGGCAAAGGTGGTAATTCTGGTTCATCGGATTCTGGATAGAGTTCATCGAGATCTGCCAAGCCGGGCGCGGGTGGAATTTCTCCCATCATGGAATCCCAGTTTTCATCGAATACAGATTGTGTCAACGGGGTCTCTAGCACAGCGACCGCTCCGGCCGAATATGCTGCATTGCGTGCTGTAGTCATGCGTTGTCTAGAGCTAACGAATACGATTCTGGCATCGTAGTCGCTCTCTCTCATTTCGAGTGCTGCCAAGTGGCCATCCATCGAAGGTATATCCAAGGAGAGGAAAACCAGCTTGGGTCGGAGATTAACGAACTCGTCTACTGCCTTGTCGCCATCCCCGCATGTCTCCGTGTTCCACCCTTGATTCTTCAGAATACTGCGTAGGCGACCCTCGACTGTTGCATTGCCGACCACGACCAAAGCTAGGGGTTGATCGTCACTCGACACGGACTCGACGTGTGGGTGGTGGCTCAAGAACGACGCGGTGAGAATATTGTTTGGTGAGAGGTTTCTATCGAAGCCAAAGTGCGTCAACGGTTTCGCCTGCTCTACCGTCGGTATCTGGTGGAAGTAGAGTGAGGCCATTATGCGCAACCATACTGTGGATATTTCCGCTGCCTTGGTGGGTGTGTGTAGTGGCAACAAGCCCGTCCTCTCCGACCTCAATTCTGATTCTTCTCATGCAGAGTTTTTTCGGAGCTCCTTTGATGTCTTCAGATAGTTTGACTGTGACCCTATCTGCTAGACTGGGGCCAAGTTCATGGTTAGCACCCATACACTCAGCAAGCCACGGAGCGACGATTGAAATGAATACTACATGGCTGCTTACTGGATTTCCTGGTAGACCGAATAGAGGTGTGTCCTTCCAAGAACCGCAAAGTGGCGGACCGCCCGGGCGTATCCGAACTTTCCAGAATAGGGGTTGGCCTTCGTCCTCCATGAGGCGGCGTACAAGATCCCATTCGCCCATACTGACTCCTCCACTAGTTAGGATTGCATCACACGATTCGGCGGCTTCGTCGAGTGCTGTTCTCAGTCCCTCCAGATTATCGTGAACTACATCGTATCTCTTCGCTATAGCGCCCATCTTTTCCACGAGAGAGGCGATGCCATAGGAGTTTGATTCGTATATTTGACCGGGTGAGAGATTGGTACCGGGTTGGACTAATTCGTCACCGGTGCTAATCACCGCGACTGTGGGTTTGCAGAGTGTCTCGGCCTCATGGTGTCCCATAGTCGCAATGAGGGAAAGTTCGGCAGGTCCAATCAGAGTACCTGTGGGTAGGATTTCCTGGCCCTTCTGGAGGTTCTCCCCTTGTTTGCGGATATATCCCGGGCGTGCTGGTCCGAGAATCTTGACTAGTTCTCCTTCCTGATCAGAGTCTTCGACCATTACGATTGCATCCGCGCCAGGAGGAATTGGTGCACCTGTCATTATTCTACTGGCCTGGCCTGTAGAAACATGGGGCAACTGCTCGCCGCCGGCTCGACTAGTGCCGACTATCTTCAGAGTGGTGTCCTCTGAAGTGCAGTCTTGTGCTCGAACTGCCCAACCATCCATTGCTGAATTATCGAAAGCCGGATCGTCTACCTTGGAAGAGAGAGGTGTGGCGAGTATCCTACCACTGAGTTGTGAGAGAGGGGTTATTTCTGTTTGACGAGGGAGGTTTAGTGACCTGGTCAGAGCCAGTGCCCGCTCGAGAGTGACGCTGGTCTCCATGGCCCTTCGATTGCGGTTGAGTTGAAGTGTTCTTCCTATGTGGGCATCCTATGCTTTGGCATGAGTTGGGTGTGGTTCTTGTTTCACTCACAGTGATTGCTGCGCTCTACTCTTCAGTAGGTCACGGAGGGGGTTCGGGGTATCTGGCTGTACTCTCCTTGACTACAATTGCAGTTTCTGATCCTATGTGGCTCAAACAGTATGCTTGGTCGCTGAATTTGATTGTGGCGGGAATTGCTTTTTGGTATTACAGAAGAGAAGGTCACCTAGACCGGGGTTTGGCTATTCCCTTTCTGATTGGAAGTATCCCCATGGCAGCCATTGGAGGTTATCTGCAAGTTGGGGGCTTTGTGTACGATGTTTTGTTGTCGTTAGTTCTTGTTTTTGCCGCTTGGCGTCTACTTTGGAGTTCTCTTGAAGAAAAGGAAGTGGTTAGGCCGGGGGCTTACATTGCCGTTGCTTCAGGGGGAGGGATCGGTTTTGCTAGTGGAATGATCGGTATCGGAGGAGGGATCTTTCTTTCTCCCTTGCTAATATTGCGTGGATGGGGTAATGCGAAGGAAGCGGCTGCACTCGCAGCTGTCTTCATTTGGCTAAATTCCCTGTCTGGATTGGTTGGTTCGACAATATCTGGAGGGTTTGGCATAGATGTGGGATTGTTTGTCCCGTTTGCGGGGGCCGTTCTAATCGGTGGTATGGTCGGATCAAAATACGGTTCGGAGGTTTCCGGGCAAGTTGGGATAAGGAGGCTTTTGGTCGTGGTATTGTTGATAGCCGCCAGTAAGAGAATACTGGAGATAGTAGGAATCTGAAAAATCAGATGCCAAATTTGTCTACATGTCCACACTCTGGATACGCGCAGTGGACTTCGTAACGATCTCGCTTTGGGGCCGGAATCTGCATGATAGAGCCACACATCGAGCATTGGTGTGATACGATTTCTGGTTCATTGGACTCGGGTTCTTCGAAATCATCGAAGTCCTCTTGGGACATTGTCCAAACAATATCCTCGGGCACCACCTCGTCACTTTCGTCACGAATACGGCTCTGTCTGAGGCCTAACTTGATTCTGATTTTGCGGCTCTTCTTAGCGGGCTTCTTTGGTGGGGCCTTTTGTTTAGCATCCTTACTAGGTCGGCGGCGCTTCTTTGGTGGTGGTGACTTGGTTGGTTTCTTCGCCGGTGGGGCCTTCTTTGGTGGGGCCTTCTTCTTTGGTGGCGGTGGAGGTGCCTTCTTTTTCGGCGGGGGTGGAGGAGGGGTCTTTTTTGGTGGCGGAGGTGGTGCTTTCTTGCCCTTTGATGGAGGGGGTGGAGGTGGTGGTGGGGGTTTCTTCGCCATACCTAACACCCCATGCAAACAACTGGACCCTTTGAAGAAATCGGGAGAGTGATGGTTTCCTCAGGCCGGGAACTCGATTAGTGCATGTACGGGAACTTGCTCAAGAAGTTCCCTCGCGCCCAAACCTTCGAGTTCGATAACAAATAGAGATGCAATTGGAATAGCGCCGGCTCTACGGCATAAATCTACACAGGCCGATACTGTTCCGCCTGTCGCTAGTAGATCGTCAATGATTACGATGTTTTGACCCTCTTCCAGAGCATCGATATGCATCTCCAGTGTGTTCGAGCCGTATTCGAGATCATATTCCACTGAATATGCCTGATAAGGTAGCTTGCCCGGTTTACGAATTGGGACAAAACTGATTCCGAGTTTTGCGGCCAATAGTGGGCCGAAAATGAATCCCCGGGCCTCGGGACCGACGACCGCATCCGGCCGCCAGCCCCGCTCCTCCATATCCTCTGCAAAACGATCTATGATGCCTGACATGAGACCTGGGTCGCTCAGTACGGGTGTGATGTCCCGGAACATGATTCCCTCAATTGGGAAGTCCGGTACCGTACGTATTGCGTTCCTCAGGTTTTGGAGTAATTCGTCAGACATGCTCAACGCTCCGCGTAGGGGAGGGTCCCTGCCCCGAAGGGCAAGGGAGTCCCGTTACGTAATTTTATGTTCAGTTGAGACCCATTTGGGTGAACAACCAGTCGATTGTGTTCTGGTCGCCAGGTCCTAGGTAGAACATTGCCATGAAGGCAAAGAGTCCCCACATTACTGGGTTTAGCTCATCGTGCTTCTGCATACCGATCTTGATGGCACAGTAGGTAATTACACCCCATGCGATACCGTCAGCGATCGAGTATGTGAACGGCATCAATACCATGGTCAAGAATGCTGGTAGAGCCATTTCGGCGTCTGCCCAGTTGATGTCAGCGGCTTGGCGCATCATCATAGCACCGATAACAACCAGTGCCATTGCGGCTGCGAAGGTAGGGATGTTCTGGAACAGGTCAGAGAAGAAGAGACCGGTGAGCATCAATACACCCACAGTCACTGCTGTTAGACCTGTCTTGCCTCCTTCCTCAACACCGGCTACCGACTCAATGTAGGTCGTTGTGGTGCTGGTTCCGATGGCTGCTCCGACGATGGTTGCTGCTGCGTCTGCAGTGAATGCCTCGTCCGAGTTCATTAGCTCGTCGTTCTCATCAACATATCCTGCTTGGCGACCCACAGAGTAGAGGGTGCCTGCAGTGTCGAAGATATCGACGAATAGGAAGGTGATCATCACCATGAGGAACATTCCAACGGTTGTACCGCCTTCTGCTCCTACATCTCCTAGAGCACTTGTGGCTGCCATGAGGGTTTCTTCAGGCATGCCTACGAAACCGATTGCGCTTGGGTCTGGCCATGTAGCGTAGACGCTAGCCCAGCCTGCTCCACCAGCAACGAAGTCGTTGTAGGGGTCATATGCCTCGGTTGCCCAGCCCCAAAGAGAGGCTACAGCGATACCGATGATGATTGCGCCCTTCTGACCGCGGGCCATCAGGACGGCTGTCAAAATCAGACATACCATCGAGATAAACGCGCCGTGGTCATACTCGAAGGTCTCTGTAGCTGCGATGTTAACCAGTGTGGCTCCATCGTCCATAATCCAACCCATCTCTCTGAGACCAATGATTGCCAGGAACATACCGATACCGGCGCCTGTGGCTATCTTCAGGTCTGTGGGGATTGAGTTGATCATGGTCGTCCTGAAACCACCGATCACTGGGATCTGTGGCATAGACATCGCCAAGAACAGTATTCCTTCCACGAACACAGCGGCAAGGGCAACGTCCCAAGGGACGCCCATACCAAGAACTACCGCGAACGTAAAGTACGCGTTTAGTCCCATTCCAGGTGCGAGTGCGAACGGTAAGTTCGCGTACAGACCCATGATAGTACATCCCACGAAGGCCGCTACAGCCGTCGCGAACAATGCATCATCAAATGGTATGCCTGTTGCACCAAAATTACTCAGCATAGAGGGGTTGACTACCAAGATGTAAGCCATGGTCAGGAATGTCGTCATTCCTGCCCTTAGCTCACGGTTGACAGTGCTCCCCGCTGCTGTTACTCCAAATTGTTGATCTAATGCTTCCATTTTTTCACCTTATTTTCCATTATACCTTGGCTTTCACCTAGGTATTTCGACTCATGACAAATACGGCCTATCAATGGTTCGGGTGAAATTTGGAGTCAAATCAGCAATATTTCGGTCTGATTGGGTGGTAAATGAACGGTCATTTCCTCTCCAAGAAGGATGTTTAGGGCCTCTCTACTCT
>MDTA01158609.1_pt1 | contig 11743 bp, 9 predicted proteins | sample 811151 | NCBI WGS metagenome assembly MDTA01 (sample SAMN05326648, study PRJNA326480) | marine metagenome | isolation source: seawater | place: Indian Ocean: South | collected 2010 | reverse complement strand
TGTTGAAAACCATTATCATAATCTTTAGATAGCATAACAACTAACAATTGACTTAGAGCTGATAAAGCAGTAATATGTTCTATTGTTGGTACAGAATCAAAAACTCTAATTTCTACAGTACCAAATCTAGGATGTGGTCTTATATCCCACCATACTTCTCTTATAGATTCAATTGATTTAGCCTTTTTTAAGGTTCTCATTAATTTTTGAAATTCACTGAAATTTCTTAAAACCGGCGGTAAGCCAGCAGTTGGAAGGCCTTCAAAAATCTTTGTTCTTGTTGATGCAAGCCCTGTCAATTCACCACCAAAAAATGGAGAATTTGCAGATAAGCCAATCATTATGGGAATATATTTTAATAATCCATTTGTAACCGCTATAGCTTTTTCTCCAGAATCAACACCTATGTGTACGTGAACACCAGTAATCAAAAGTCTTCTCAGTGGCCATTGCATTCTATCTAGAAAGCTTAAATACCTTTTACTGTTTGTCACTGATTGATCTTCCCATTTTGCAAATGGATGTGTTGCAAGCGATGCTAATGCATAGCCGCTTTCATAAGCAACAGCATTTACCTTAGCAATATGTTTTGATAGACTAGAAAAAACTTCATCTGGGTTTTTACATATATCTGAATTTATCTCAATTATTGATTTCAATAGCTCGTCTTTAACATTTTCACTATGCTGAAATTCTAATAGAATATCAGATGCACCAGGTGTTAAATCTAGGGTTTCTCTTGATAAAACCTGTAATTCTACTTCAACACCAATTGTTGGATATTGTGAATTATTAAAAAATATTCTATCAATACTCATTATGCTTTCATTAATTTATTTAAACTATTATAATATGCTTCATGTAAATCCGTACGATTAATATTTATTAATTCATTTATTTCCAATCTTGAAGTGTCATTAACGCGTCCTATCGTTTGGGTATATACATCTAATCCTTGAGCTAATAGTATGAGTTTATGTAAACAATCTTCTTCAATAGTCACAATTATTACACTTTGACATTCTCCAAATAACATTTCATCATTTCTTAATTTTCTATTAAAATCAATCTTTGCTCCAATATTTGACGAAGAATTGAGTATTGATTCTGCTATATTTACAGCAACACCTCCATCAGATAAATCATGAGCTGACTTAATGTAACCTTTTTTAATTCCTTCTAGAGCTAATTCTTGTACTTTTCTTTCTAATTCTTCGTTCAAATGTGGAATTGGACCTTTAATTATGTTATGTTCGATTTTTAAATATTCTGAACCTCCTAGTGTACCATTTAATGATCCTATTGCAACTATCAAATCACCTGGATTTTTATAATCTATTGAGGTACTATTGTTAATATCTTCTAAAACACCTACCATACCTATTACTGGAGTTGGGTAAACTGCACTGTTGACTGTTTCATTATAAAAACTAACATTACCTCCAGTAACAGGAGTATTTAGTTCACGACACATATCACCAATTCCAGTAACAGCTTCTTTAAATTGCCAATAGACTTCTGGATCATTAGGATTACCAAAATTTAAACAGTTGGTAATTGCTAATGGCTCAGCACCACTACAAACAACATTACGTGCAGATTCTGCAACAGCAATTTTAGCACCTACTTTTGGATTTAAATAAACATACCTTCCATTACAATCAGTACTTACAGCTAACCCTTTTGATGTTTCTTTTAATCTTATAATTGCTGCATCATGTCCAGGACCTTGAACAGTATTTGATCTTACTGTTGAGTCATACTGATTAAATACATATCTCTTACTGGTAATATTTGGTGATGAGAGAAGTTTCAATAATGACTTATTATAATCTGATGGTTCATTGACATCATCAATTTTAAAATTATTTAAGTTAATAAAATAATCTGGCTCTTTAGTTGGTAAATTGTAAACTGGTGCACCACCTCCAAGGACTAATTCATGTGATGGTATTTCTGCAACTTGCTTTTTTTTGTGCCAAATTTCTAAATTACCACTATCAGTAACAACACCTACTTCAGTGCAATTTAAGTCCCATTTATTAAAAATTTTTGACAGCTCATTCTCAAAACCTTTTTTAATGACTATCAACATTCTTTCTTGAGATTCAGAAAGCATGATCTCATACGCATTCATACCATCTTCACGTACAGGAACTTTATCTAAATCAATTAATATACCAGATTCTCCTTTAGCTGACATTTCAGAACTTGAACAGGTTATACCAGCTGCTCCCATGTCTTGAATGCCAACCAGCCACGGTTTAGAACAAACTTCTAATGAAGCCTCTAACAATAATTTTTCTGTAAATGGATCACCTACCTGCACATTAGAACGTTTTGATTCAGTTTCTTCTGTTAATTCAATTGATGCAAAAGTTGCACCATGAATACCATCTCTTCCTGTTGAAGCACCAACGATGAAAACTGGATTTCCAACACCTTCAGCAATAGCACTAGCTACATTTTTAACATTAGCTATTCCCACAGACATAGCATTGACTAGAGGATTTCCAGAATAACAATTTTCAATTACAACCTCACCTCCCACTGTTGGTATGCCTAAACAATTACCATAGTCAGCTATACCTTCGACAGCATGTTCTAATAAAAATCTATTTCTGGATTTTTTTAAGTCACCAAATCTTAATGAATTTAATGAAGCAATTGGTCGAGCACCCATAGTAAAAATATCACGCATTATTCCGCCAACACCAGTTGCTGCACCTTCGTATGGTTCTACAGCAGATGGATGGTTATGTGATTCAATTTTAAATGCTGTAGCAATTCCATCACCCAAATCAACTAATCCAGCATTCTCTTCGCCTGCACTAACAAGTAGCCTACCACCTTCACGAGGAAGAGTTTTAAGGAGTTTAATTGAGCTTTTATATGAACAATGCTCACTCCACATTACCGAAAAAATACCTAATTCAACATAATTTGGAGTTCTCCCAAGAATTTTTTTTATTGATTCAAATTCTTTTTCTGTTAAACCGTGTTCAATGGCTATATCTAAATTGATATCTAAATTCGCTAGCATGTATGCTCCTAATTTTATGAGGACAGACATTGATAATTTACAGTTAAATATTTAACTATTTTAAATGTAATTTTCTATTTATTAATATTAAACATTTGAAGTTTTTAAATACTAAATTGAAAGAATAAATTTTTTGTTTATATTGAAAGCTTTCAGAATGCTAAATTCTCTAAATATTTTTCATTAAAAATAGGTAATAATGTCAAAAAAATTAAACTACAGTGAATATCTTAATTTACACAACCTTCTTGACGTACAAAATCCTAAGTCTAATCAGATAAAAAAGCCTGTTCATGATGAAATGCTATTTATCATTATTCACCAAACCTATGAACTTTGGTTTAAACAAATCTTGCATGAGCTTGACTCAATTATTAAAATGTTCAGTAATAACTATGTCCAAGAAGAAAATCTTGGATTAGTTATAGCTCGCTTTGATAGAATTATTGAAATTCAAAAGCTTCTAGTTAATCAAATCAGTATATTGGAAACAATGACTCCAATGGACTTTTTAGAGTTTAGGGATTTACTAACTCCCTCATCAGGTTTTCAATCTGTTCAATTTAGATTAATTGAAAACAAATTAGGTATGATAAGGAAAAATAGAATAAAGTATGGTAATAAGTCATACAATGAGTTTGTATCAAAAAAAGAATCTCAGATTTTAAAATCTTCAGAGAACCATATTTCATTGTTTAAATTGCTAGAAGAATGGCTTGAAAGAACTCCTTTTCTTCAGATGAAAGAATTTGATTTTTGGAAAATATACAGTGATGCAGTAAAAAAAATGATCTCAAGTGATATAAAAAAAATAAAGAAAAACAATTCAAATAAAGAAATTTTAAATCAAAGTTTAAATCAGTACGAATCCATTAAGATTACTTTTGATGCCCTTTTTAGTGAAAAATTGTATAAAAACTTACAGAATGAGGGTAAAAGAAGATTATCCCAGAAGGCAACATTAGCTGCATTATTTATACAGCTTTATAGAGATGAACCTATTTTACAACTTCCACACAGATTAATTAATCAACTCATAAATTTAGATCAACTACTTACCTCTTGGAGAAACAGGCATAAATTACTTGTATTTAGAATGATTGGTATAAAAATTGGTACTGGTGGTTCATCTGGTCATAAATATCTAAAAGAAACAGCAGAAAAACATTCTATATTTGATGATTTTTCAAATTTATCTTCATATATAATTCCACGATCTGCTTTACCTGAATTACCAAATAATCTTAAAAAAGAACTTGGTTTTTATTTCACTTATGAAAAATAAAAAAAGCCAAAAGTTAGAAAACTTTAATACTTTTATATGTGGATCTACCTCTGGTATAGGCAGGGCTACTGCAATAGAATTTGCTAACGCTTCAGCCAATGTAACTCTTGTCGGTAGAAATAAGACAAAATTACAAGAATTATTAAAAATTCTAGCTAATAATGGTAAACAGAATCATCAATTCTTATTAGCCGATTTTGATAATTTTTTACATTTAAAAAAAGTTATTGCTAATCATATTGAAGATGGAAATAGCTATCATATTTTAGTAAATAATTCTGGAGGTCCTAATAGCGGGTTAATAAAAGAAGCTAAAATTGAAGAATTTACCAATGCGTTCAATAGACATCTTATATGTAATCATATACTATTAAAAGCTTTGTTGCCTGGAATGATAAAATTTAATTACGGACGTGTTATTAATATAATTTCTACATCCGTTAAACAACCTATTGCAGGACTAGGTGTGTCAAATACAATAAGAGCAGCTGTTGCTTCTTGGGCAAAAACGCTTTCATTCGAATTAGCAGCTGATAAAATAACGGTTAATAATATTTTACCAGGCTTCACAAATACAGATCGGTTGAAATCAATAATTAAACATAAAGCTGAATCTGAAAAAACTACTCTAATTGAGATCGAGAATAAAATGAAAGCAACTATTCCATCGAATCGATTTGGTGAACCTTATGAAACTGCAAAAGCAATACTCTTTTTAGCTTCAACTGATTCAAATTACATAAATGGTACAAGTATAGCAGTTGATGGTGGTAGACTCACTTCTATTTAATGATAAAATGACAAATAAATTGATAAAAATAAAAAATTATATTAATGGAAAACTTATTAATCCGATTGATGAAAAGTATATAGAAAATGTGACTCCAATTACAGGTCAAGTTTATTCTTTAATACCAGACAGTGACTATCGTGATGTTGACTTAGCTGTTAAATCAGCAAAAAATGCATTTAAAAAATGGAAAATATTAACCAAAAAACAAAGATTCGATCATCTAATGAGATTGGCAAATGAAATACAAAATCATTCTGAGGAGCTTGTAAAGGCAGAATCTAAAGATAATGGAAAGCCAGAATGGCTTGCTGAGAAAGTCGATATACCACGTGTATCTGAAAATTTTAAATTTTTTGCCACAGCATCATTGCATTTTGCATCTGAAGTACACGAAATGGATGGTGATGCCATTAATTATACACTCAGACAACCAATAGGTGTTGCGGGATGTATTTCTCCATGGAATTTGCCCTTATATTTACTGACATGGAAAATTGCTCCTGCACTGGCTGCAGGTAATACGGTTGTGGCAAAACCTTCTGAAGTCACACCAATGACAGCTTATATTTTTTCTAAAATATGCCAAAAAATAAATTTTCCAAATGGCGTAATAAATATCGTACACGGTTATGGAGATAAAACGGGTGAAGCCTTAACAAAGCATATTGATGTACCTATTATTTCTTTTACTGGTGGAACGGAGACTGGAAAAAAAATTTCAAAAATTGCTGCACCACTTTTCAAAAAAATATCGCTTGAACTTGGTGGCAAGAATCCAACAATTATATTTGACGATGCAGATTTTGATAGTACTGTTGATTTTGCTACTAGGGCTGCATTTTCAAATCAAGGTCAGATATGTTTATGTGGTTCTAGAATTTTCATACAAGAAAAAAGTTATAAAAAATATAAACAAGCAATTTTGAAAAAAACAAAACAACTTTCAGTTGGCGATCCATCAACGAATGTCGATTTAGGAGCTATAGTATCCAAATCACATATGAATAAAATACTTCAATATATAGATTTAGCTATATCAGAAGGTGGAAAAATTATCACAGGTGGTAAAAGGCTTATACTAAAAAATAGACTTAAGAGAGGATTTTACATTCAGCCAACAATAATTGAAGGACTATCTTATAAATGTAAATCAAATAATGAAGAAATATTTGGTCCTGTTGTAACACTTATACCGTTTAAGAATGAAAATGACCTTATAGAAATGGTTAATTCTACAAAATATGGATTGTCCGCTAGTATTTTTACTCAAGATATCAGTTTAGCAAATCGTACAGCTTATTCAATAGAGGCAGGCATTGTTTGGATAAACACATGGATGTTAAGAGATCTCAGAATACCATTTGGGGGGGTTAAAAGTTCTGGAGTTGGTAGAGAAGGTGGATTCAAATCACTTGATTTTTTCACTGAACCTAAAAATGTATGTGTAAAAATATGAAAAAAATGATTATAGAAAGTTCAACTGCTCCAGAACCTGTAGGCTTATACCCTCATGCCAGAGTTGTAGGTAATCTACTATTTTTATCAGGTGTTGGCCCTAGAGTCAAAGGTACTAGCGATATACCTGGAGTAATTTTAGATGATAATAAAAATATTTTATCTTATGATTTCGAGGCACAATGTCATTCTGTATTTAAAAATGTTAAACTAATTTTAAAAGATTCAGGTTCATCTTGGGATAATTTAGTAGATGTCACAACTTTTTTAACAAATATGAAAGATGATTTCAAGCTCTATAATAAGATATATTCTGAATATTTCAAATCAAATCTACCATGTAGAACAACAGTAGAGATTTCTTCTCTTCCAACACCAATCGCAATAGAACTAAAATGTATAGCAACAATTGGATAAATTATATTCATAGATATATGTATATCAAAGTCAATAAAATTAAGGATTAGATGATTTTACCAATAAATTTGAATAGTTGGATTGATGAACACAGACATTTACTAAAGCCGCCAGTAGGTAATAAAGTAGTATATGAAGATACAGAATTTATAATTATGATTGTTGGTGGTCCAAACACTAGGAAAGATTATCACGTCGACAAAGGTGAAGAATTTTTTTATCAAATTGAAGGCGATATGATTTTACGTATCATCAAAAATCATAAACCCAAAGATATTCGTATTAATGAGGGTGATATATTTTTGTTACCCTCAAATGTCCCTCACTCTCCTCAACGTTTTAAAGATACTGTTGGCCTAGTAGTTGAGAGAAAACGAAATGAAAATGAGTTAGATGGTTTTCAATGGTACTGTGATAATTGTAATAATTTGCTGTACGAAAAATATATTTATTTATCAGACATCGAATCTCAGCTTCCACCAATATTTGATTCTTTCTGGAATAATCAATCTGCTAGAACTTGTAAAAAATGTTCTCATTATTTGGAAAAACCGTAATGCTTAAAATTGATATTCATACTCATATTATTCCAGAGAATTTAAATGAAGTAACTAAAGACTTTAATGATGATCGTTTTATATCAATAAAACCAATTGATAATAATTCATCAATGCTTATTAAAGAAGATGAAGATTTTCGTAAAATAAGCTGCAATTGTTGGGATCATAACATACGAATTAATGATTTAAAAAAAACTAGTGTAGACATACAAGTTCTTTCAACAATACCAATACTTTTTTCATATTGGGCTAATAAAGATGATTGTTTTTTACTTTCAAAATACTTAAATAATCATTTATCAAATATAGTTGAAAATAATAATCAATTTTTAGGACTTGGTACAATACCAATGCAAGATACAGATTATGCAATTTCAGAAATGGATAGATGTTTAAATGAACTCAAACTCCAAGGAATTCAAATAGGAACTAATGTTAATGGACTCAATTTAAGTGAATTGCAATTTGATCCTATCTTTCAGCATGCTGAAAAAATTGGCTGTCCTATTTTTATTCATCCATGGGAAATGTTTGGAGAAAAGCATATAGAAAAATACTGGCTTCCTTGGCTTGTTGGAATGCCAGCTGAAACATCAAGAGCAATATGCTCTCTTATTTTTGGAGGTATTTTTGAAAAATACCCTGGTTTAAAAATATGTTTTGCTCATGGAGGTGGTTCTTTTCCATTTACAATTGGACGTATAAATCATGGGTTTAATGTTCGACCTGATTTATGCGCAATCGATAATAATTCTATACCATCTACTTATATGAAAGATTTTTTTGTTGATTCATTGGTACATGATTCAAACTCTATGAAATTCTTAATAGATGTAATGGGACCAAGTCAAATTTTACTAGGCTCAGATTATCCATTTCCATTGGGTGAACAAAATCCTGGTATGTTAATTGAATCTATGGATTTAGATAAAACAATTAAACAGAAAATATTCTCAGAGAATGCACTTAATTGGCTAGGACTAAAAAAATCTGATTTATTATGATTAAAGATTTTACCACTCATGAAAATCATTCTTTTTTATTAGACAATAATGATCCTCTGTTTAATTATAGAAATGAGTTTTATCTACCACAAACAAAAGATGAAAAACCATTCATATATTTATCAGGTAATTCTTTAGGACTCCAACCTAAAAATGTTAAATCACATGTTAACAATGTTCTAAAATCATGGGAAAAATATGGTGTTGAAGGCCATAATTATGGAAAAAATCCCTGGATGCCTTATCATGAAAAATTATCTGAATTAACAACAAATATTGTTGGAGCAAATGCTAATGAAGTTGTTGTAATGAATTCACTCACTGTTAATTTGCATTTATTAATGGTATCTTTTTACAGACCAACAAAAAATAAAAATAAAATTTTAATTGAAGAAAACGCATTTCCTTCTGATAAATATGCTGTAGAATCTCAGATTAAATTTCATGGCTACAATCAAAATGAAGATTTGCTTATTTTAAAATCAGGTTCAAATTCATTAATTAGTACTGATAGTATATTAGAATACTTAGATATTCATGGATCAAAAATAGCAATGATATTGTTGGGAGGTGTTAATTATTATACAGGTCAATTATTTGATATGCAAAAAATTACAGAAAAAGCACATCAATACGATTGCATAGTTGGATTTGATCTTGCTCATGCTTGTGGAAACATACATTTAAATTTACATGAATGGGATGTTGATTTTGCTGCATGGTGTGGATATAAATATCTTAATGGTGGTCCTGGTGCACCATCTGGTGTATTTATTAATGAACGCTTTTTAAAAGATAGTAATATAAATAGATTTGAAGGATGGTGGGGACATGATAAATCATCCCGTTTTAAAATGCCGTTAAATTTTAAACCAATAGTTACAGCTGAAGCATGGCAATTGTCAAATCCTCCAATATTATCGATGGCAGCTTTATTAGCTAGTTTGAAAATATTTAAAAATGCTGGTATGAAAAATTTAGTTTCTAAATCTAATCTTCTTACCAGCTATTTAGAGTTTTTGATTTTAGAAAAGCTAAATAAACATATCCAAATCATAACACCCAACAAACCGAACGAAAGAGGATGTCAACTCTCTATTAAATTAAAAAAACCAATTAAAAATATAACCAATATATTGTATAAATCAGGTATTATATCAGATTGGCGCGAACCGGATGTCATACGAATTGCACCTGTTCCTCTATATAATACATTTAATGATTGTTATGAATTTGTAAATAGATTTGAAAAAATAATACATGGATAAAATAACTATCATAGGTTCAGGTCTATCTGGTCCACTACTTTCAATTTTCTTATCAAAAAATAAATTTAATATTGAACTTTATGAAAAGCGATCAGATCCTAGAAAAAATGATTTAATTGAAGGGCGTTCTATAAATTTAGCTATTTCTCATAGAGGTATTTTAGCTCTACGTGAAGCAAAAGTATATGACTCTATTGAGAAATTTCTTATTCCAATGAGAGGAAGGATGATACATGATAAAAATGGTGAATTAACCTATCAACCTTACAGTACAAATAAACATGATTTTATAAATTCTATATCGCGTAATGAGCTTAATAAAACTCTCTTATCAAAAGCTGAATCTTCAACTGGAGTAAATATTCATTTTAATCAAGAGTTGATTGATATTAATAATGAATATTTAACTTTCACTAATAAAAAAATCAATAATAGTGGTTATTTTATTGGTGCTGATGGTTTTGCATCAAATGTTAGAAAATATATAGACAAATATATAGCTAACAAATCATATTCAAAACCATTAGGTCATGGATATAAAGAATTAAACATAGCTCCATGTAAAAATGATGATTTTCAATTAGAACCAGATATGTTACATATATGGCCAAGAGGAAATTTTATGCTTATTGCTCTTCCTAATACCGATAAATCATTCACTTGTACTTTATTTATGCCAAATATTGGTAAGACTAGCTTTGAATCATTAGATACCAAATCTAAAATTAATAATTTTCTTGAGCAAGAATTTAAAGATGCTTTTCCATTGTTTAATAATCCATATAAGCAATTTATTCAGAATCCCACTGGTAAGCTTGCTACACTATATTCAAATCAATGGACATATGATAACTTTTGCTTAATCGGAGATGCAGCACACGCTATTGTACCATTTTTTGGCCAAGGAATGAATGCTTCTTTTGAGGATTGCAGACTGCTCGCAGAAAAAATAAAAAATAAGAATAAAAACTTACATAATATTATTAACTCATTTGCAAAAGATAGAAAAGTTAATACAGATGCTATCGCAAAAATGGCAGTTGAAAATTACATAGAAATGAGAGACTCTGTTGCAAAAAAAAATTTCATTGACAGCCAAAAAATAGCAAATGTACTATTTGATAAATTCCCAAACAAATTTATCCCAAGATATAACATGGTCAGTTTTACATCCATACCTTATAATCAAGTCTACAAAAGGGGTGAAATTCAAAAACGAATTATTTCAAAACTAGATGTAAATAATATTGACTTAGATTACGCTGAAAAATTAATTAATGAAAAGTTATCTGATATTAAATGTTAATTACATTATTTCATAATGAAATAGAATATATAATTGATACATCAAAAGCTATTGATATATCAATACCATACATATTTAACGGAAGTCAACCAAATCTTTATAATGTTAAAAAGGGAAGCTCAAAACCATTAAAATCAAGTAATATAGATTGGTCTGTATCACTTGGCGCTAGTTGCAATGTACCTGAGATATCAATGAATATACATTGTACTGGTACTCATACAGAAACTGTTGGACATCTTTTAAGAGGTAATGGCAACATTGGAAAAATTTTCACAGAATTACTTTTACCAACTGTTTTGATTACAGTGGACCCTGAAACTGTAAAGAAAACAAATGATAAATATCACTGCGATATAAATGAAGACGAACTCATAATTAGTTCAAAGATTGTTAAATTGCAACTTAAAAAGTATATTAATTTCAATCCGACTGCTTTAATTATTCGTACCCTACCGAACGATACTAAAAAAAGATTTCAAAATTATGCTAAGGAACCACCACCATTTTTATCTAATAATGCGATAAGTTACATAAATAAGCTTAATATTAGTCATTTGATAGTTGATATACCTTCAATAGATAGAATGAATGATGATGGTATACTAGGTA
>MDTA01178980.1_pt1 | contig 11744 bp, 1 predicted proteins | sample 811151 | NCBI WGS metagenome assembly MDTA01 (sample SAMN05326648, study PRJNA326480) | marine metagenome | isolation source: seawater | place: Indian Ocean: South | collected 2010 | reverse complement strand
TTTCAATCCAAGCCTCCTTGCTCGCGATGCTCGAATTGAGTCGATCGATGGTTCGGGCCAGTATCCTTACCTCTCTCGGCGATGGACTCGGGCTTGCTGGTGCCTCTTGACTTGGCGATGGACTTGGGCTCGGCGTGCTCCGCTCGTTCGTCAACGGACTCGGGCTGTGGAACAAAAGCTCTTCTGTCATTCGTGCGTTCACTTCTTCAGCCGTCGGTTCTGCGTTGGAGCACGTACGAGTGTCTGTACACTCGCGCGTGAGAGCGGCGGGCGTCATACCGTGCTGTTCGCACGTCGAGAGGTCGACCGTCTTTTCACCGTAAAAACACTGCACGCTTCGATTCTGTGCCCCTATGCCGCAAGAAGTATCACACGTGGACCAATCCATGTATCTGTATGCGTATTCGGGGCACGCTTTGCACGTGCCGCCGCAATCGATACCAGTCTCAACACCATTTTGAATTCCATCCTCGCACCTGCTTTGATCAGCACCGAATTCAGTGTTCGATTGAATTTCCTCGTCCTTATCTTCCACTGTGTTCAAGTCACCAGTCAGTGGCTCTATCGTCCACTCTTCATCTATGATACCACCCAAGATGGATAGACCCACTGCTGCCAGCGAAGAGCATGTACAATTGTAGTGCACACCATCACTAGACGACGAAAGTTCGCATGTTGTATTCGATGAATCCATCCAGTGTTTTCTGGTTGATTCGAGATTTGGCTTCCATTCTGGATCTGGAGGCGTTGCGGAAGTTGGTGGGCTCAGTGCATTGTCACTACCGCTGGGCGTTTCATTAGCACCGATTCCAAAAAGTTTGATACCACAAATGGTCAGGGCGCTTCTTTTACCGAGCAGTGTGACATAGAGGTATCGACCATTATTGTGGTTGCAATCAAATTTCTTCCAGCCAGGTGTAGAATCAATCAGTGCAGAACCGCACAGAATATTAGCTGCATCATCCTTCACATAGACAGGCTTGTTGCTAATGAAGACACGTGCGCCTCGAAGACGATCCGAACAGCAGTCAGCGCGATTCAATAACTCGACCGAACCCAGCGATTTAGTTACGCCCATATCAACGCGCCACCATGGATCCATACCCGCTTCGGGCGTGTGCGAGCATGTTCCATCATCCCAGTTGTTACTGAAAGGCGCATTCAATGGATTACTTGCGAGGCCACCATGAGCCGTAGCACTTTGGCTTGCGGTGAAACTCGTGGTCTTTAGCTCCTCATCAGCTGGAGGTGGGGTTGAGTCAGTGATCGTTTGCCTACTCGCGGTCGGCGCAGTTGACGTATGCCAGCGTGGCGCCAGTTCAGCGAGGAAGCACGATGAGTAGACTGCGCAGTACAGTCGAGATCGGTGCGATTCAAGCATCTTGCTGGTGTACTTTTTGCCACCTTGCACGAAGTTACCCTCAAAACGGAGTGGAACAACGGCTCTCAGAGCCTGAAGCTCATCCAATTGGCCGTAAGTTGGTGTAATTATGCTCATTTTGACCACGTCGCGGGATAGAATTGGTGGGTTGTGGATTGTACCGATGTTCTCAAAAGCCCGAGAAGGAATAGTTCCGACACTGAACGTGTTGCATTCTTCAAGTTGTAGAGATCGTACATTCATCGCAGAATCCCATGGTTGGTAGTCTACAAAACTGACAGCTGGAATTGATTTTACCCATTCCTTCGAAGCGATTGTCGCATGATATTGTGGGACAGTCCCACTAAACGTTGCTGTTCTGTACGCGACCAACTTACGACCTTGTACGGTGGTTTGCAATGACTGCATAGTAACAGGTTCGCCACACATCTCTCGCCCTGCGGCCGCAGATGCAGCAATGCCGCGCAAAATGTCGGCAGTAAATACGCCGGAGGATGAATATGACGTCTTCACAATCTCCACATGCGCCCGATGGATAGTTTTCCATCTATCTTCATCCTCGCCTGGTATTATGACATTTTCATCTTCAGTGTCTGGCCAATCATATGCCAGTCGCGCAATGATTGTACGTAATGCGTCATATTTTGTTTCTGAAAAATTAGTCGACACCTTCAACGATTCTATGTATGCGACAACGATGGCAAATGCGGATTCAAACAACTCCATCGATATGCCATGAGGCGACGAAAGTAATTTTGCCTTTATCAAATCAATAGCGGTTGTGCGCATAGTACCAAGCATCGCTGCATCTTCGCGGTCTCGCACCGCGAAGCGTGAGTCAAGGAGACGCCGCAATTGCGATAACTGCATGTGCTTCTCCTTATCAATTTCCTGCAAACGTCGCAATGCGGCGGGAAATACGTGCAACCGATCGAGATGGCTACCGACGACAAAGATTTCCAGGATGTTTTCGGTTACGTTCTCATGTTTTGCGACTGCGACCTCACTCTCCAAGACGCCAAATGCGCCTTGGTCATCAAACGCCACGCATCGGATTCGCGTTTTACCATTTGTACGCGAGTTGAATGGAAGCAGTACATTGTCAAAAACCCCTGTGCCGGTTTGTTTGCTGCTAAGCCAAGTCCACCTGTCATGACCATCGTAATCGTACCAGTACGAGAGCCGATAATCAAGCGAATCGTCAGTATCAACCCACTCTCCGCAGTCTATCGTGAACTCGGTTTCGAATTCAGTCCCATTTGTCGGTTCGTATGTAATTCCATCACCAATCGATCGTGGAGGCGTGTTTGTGAGCAATTTGCGACGTGTCTTTGCAATGGGGCAGTCAGTTTGATTCACTCCCATTGCACGGCCATAAAGAGTCAGATCGTATTCGCGGCCAGGGATGAGAGTGTCTTTCGCAACGCTCACGTAACCCTTATTGCTCCATTCAGACGGACCGACCACGGATGAATAAGTTGGCGCCGTGGACGGCACGGCATCAATGAGCTCCCAACGGAATTCGACCAGACCATATCTACTCGCACCGTTACCATAGATGCGTACAAGATATTGAGTGTTTATGCGGGGCGTCGGTTCAATGGAGACAGTGACACATGAGCCTCCAGTTGAAAGTGTGGTACTATCTGGCATTGTTTCACGATCCGGTTTTGTTGAAGTAACGGTAAATCCATAAATTCTACCAAGATCCATGGAGTTGGGGGGCAGTTGTAGAGGTGTTCCTTCTTTGAAGTCGTCTACTTCGTACGTCGTCAAATCGCCCTCTGCTTCCTTTATCATCCCCCTGATGCGGCAATTATCACGATGTGTGACGTAATCTTCACAGAACCATGTGTGCTTGACATTGACAGTATCCATTCGCCAATCTGGATCAATATATCTACTTCCGAGCGCAGTAATGTTGACGTGCTCGGACGGATTCACCCACCATCCGGCCTCACCGTTCCATCGGATCAACGCTGGTCGCAGCTGCAAAGCGTCAAAAGTGCCCGGCTTGTAGGTTTCTACCCCTGGAAGGATTGGTTCGGCATACTCTGTGTATTCTCCACCAACTCCACCAACGATTTGACTTCTCATACGAGAATACGCAATGCTCGTGCGAGCAGTAAGCGAATACGTTCCAAGATCTGTCCCGTTTACAAGTGAAGCGTTAACGATCGCTTTCCAATGGTACCTCCGCCCTGCGTGCATATGACCTCGGGGAACTACAAAAGTCGAAAGTTTGTGAACCGCGACAAGCTTTGCCAACCTTTTTTCCGTGATTGGTACCACTGGGTGCAGAGCCGGACCCGTCGGCGAAGGCCACGACTCTCGGCGAGACCGTGGGATGCCCGACAATGGGTCGTTCTCGTACGTGATCTCCCATTTAATGCTTACGCGTGTGTCTTTGTTGAGATGTGCCATGCATTTCGGCCATTTTGCGTCGATGGCTGCTGTAATAGCATGGTGTTGTCCGCCTGGAACTGGTGCGTGCCCTGGTGCGTAGGTCTTCAAAGGCGGTTCATTTGGCTTCCAACTAACAGTGAATAGTTCACGCGGTTCAACCGGGCTGAGCAGAGCTATTTCGCACGCGTCCGTGTCAGCGAATGGGTTTCCCTCGATAACACCCCACGCGTCCTGGTTCGTCACGTCAACGGAGAACTTATGCGCCACCGCGCCATTCGATCCAGGGCACCCACCAACACCGTTACAGCTTTTTTGCACAAGTTGACTCTTTAACACTCTGAAATAGGGTTTGTTATTCATAGTAGAGACAAAATGACGTAACCTTTCAAGCTGTGCAACATCGTCCCCTTTTGCATTCGGAACATCGACCTGCCATCGGTACTTGAGACCATCATCAGCGATACGCCCCGTACTTCCGCGAGCGTCGACTGTGATGAAGTCTTCGTACTCCTTATCCTTACACATGCGCACGTCTAGCATTTCCACATTTTTTGCTATTGACCATTGTAAATGCGTGAGGCGAAAATGCTGCACGTTCCTTTCCCACGCCCACTCAGAAGTTGTGAGTTTACTCGTCACAGCTTGGCCGCCCCAATTTGAGAGCGAAGTCATACTCTCGATATCCTGCGACGTCATATTCCTGATATCGTGAAGGCCCTTGTCTAAACATGCAGCTTGAGAAGTACCGGAGTACTCACCGATTGACCACTTCCACCACATGTTTGTAACGCTTAGGTACGCAAAACCGTCTCTGACCGCAGTTTCAAAGTGGATGTAAACAAGCTTGCGGGATTTCGTGTAACCGACGTACACATGGTAACTCACCGAGCTATTTGCTGGTTTAGTTGGATCTGGATATACAGCTGTACAATGCCAATCATCGTCATTGTAATTATTGATGCCAGCGTACCTAGGATATGCGAGTGGCCGTACCAACACGCCAATTAGAGTGATATTCCTCGCATCAATGCATGCGCCCAACTTGGAATCTTCGAGCGGGACGACGTCGACCACACCAGTGTCTGTGGGTTTAACATCTGACCGAGGCACTACGGCAGTGCGAGGGCACTTAAGATGCGCACGCGCCTCTATGGGAGCTCCTAGCTTTCTTGTCACCATGATGGAGGCGGTGGAACTCTCCCCTCGGTCACGAAATCTATCATGATAAATGACACCCCCGCGGAGCTTCACATGTGTTCCGTCCGCCATCCCATCGCTCGATTCTTTGACAGTATGATTCAATCCGAGATAAACGCGGAGCAATTTCTTCTCCAGAAAAATCGCTGAACAATTTACACCGAGAACTTGAGTCGATGCATTGTCAAAAATCGCAGCACATGGGTTTGGTCCACTTGTCTTAAGTCCAGCAGTTTCTCCAGAGTCGGTGACAACATCAAAACCCAGGTCTAACGCTGAGCGTGACAAACTTAGATGCGCCCATACAAGTTTAACAGGCGATTCCTTCATATCAAGGGGATTGCACACCTCAAAGCTTGCAAGCTGCGCGGGCCCTCGGAAAAGGGCGGCGTAAGCATCATTTCTATGTGTTTTTTCGCCAGCGTAAGCTCTAGACCCCCAAACCTGCAGCGCATTTGCAGTTGTGTACAATCGACCTCGAGAAACGGCGCGTGAAGTTACTGTGATTGCCGAAGTACATGCCCCGAAATGATAAGGATCATCTGGACAGTATGCGCCTCCAGATATACTCGCCACATATCCTGTGCGGGCTTCAACCCTCGCATCTGCAGAAATACGCTGGGTTGGTGTCGTCCATCTCAGGCGAAGTTTCAGGCTCGAGTCGAACATGGCGATGTAAGGGCTCCCATCTTTAGGATAACCAATCCGTTTGTTGTTCGAGGTCAGGTACTCGGCCGTCGGGAGGTAAGCTGTAACGGCGTAACCACCAACAAGGACATTACCCTTGGCGTCTATATCGAGAGCGTGAACATACGTTGGTGCCAAAGACGCCCAGTTGGCAATTCTCTTCTCCCAACTCGGGAATTCACAGAATTTCCGGCTCCTATCATCTGACTTAAATGCGTAAAAGAATTGCCCCCGAATGACTTGACCAGTGCTCGGATCAATGAGAGCGACATAGCCAGCCGCCTCGTGAGCTATCGCTCTTCCGCTGATAACTTCATTGTGCATATCGTTATTCACGACAGTCGAGATCGGATTCCGTCCACTCATTCTTGTAGCTCGCAGAATTGAGCCAGTATTTCGCTTTCCATCCCATCGGAAAACATTGTTCTGCATGCCGTACATGTAGTCGTGGGAAACACATCCGTTGTTCGAATGGCCCGAGGCCTCTCCCCCGACATAAAGGCGCCCGAAACGATCGAGCGAAAGTCTTGAGATTTCCGTTGCTGCTGAATCTCTGTCGTCAATATCGCTCGAATCAAAGTCCCACACTCGCCATAATATAGATTTCCCGGCAGTCAAGTCATACTTTCGGACAAAAGCCATCTTCGTTTTGCGGGCGTTTATGTTGAGAATGTGTACCTTGATCATCTTGTAGCCAGCAACATAAACCCCACCGAGTCTACCGTTCGCATCCGATACTGCTATGTCGTTCGCGACCTCTCCCCCGTCGCTGGACATGATGTGATGCCTGTACACAACTGCACCCTGCTTCTTAACATCCAACAGAATAATTTCAGCCGACATGAGCAACACGACGTACTTGCCGTGCGCAGAGATCGATATTCGATCGACCTCAGTCACAGCTCCTTCACAGAGATCGCTACACGCGTTGACACCAGAAATTTTGTTGCACGTTTCGCACGCGCTCCATGTGGTATCGTTCGCATGTGATGTCATACCGACAATGCCATACTCTGTTACAGCGGCGATTTCACCAGTCACGAGTGCGCGTGCGATTCGCACAGGCCCTTTTGTCCCCACGAAGCTGAGCGATTTTGGCCCACCACACAATGAACCGGGATCATCATATGAACAGCCTCTGCCCTCGAGGGTAAGAATGCGAGCCATGCAATCGCTTGTATTTGCCGTATTCAGACAGTTCCGAGAGTTCAAACCAATCGCCGTGCGCGGAAAAGATACGTTAGATCCGAGTAGACCAACTTCACCAAATTTCCCCGAGAAGATGAAGTTACCATCTGGTTTTGAGACGACAGTTGGTAGTGCTGAGCTATCTAAGTTTGTTGTGCCAATGTAAGAAGCGAAACCGTAGTGCGTATTTTTGGTTATCGAAGGGCGACATGCGTCGATGACGAGACGTCGAATACCACTTATCCTCGTCATTCCTTGTCCATCTTTGAACTTGTTACACATGGACGTTGCTTCCGCGCTTGGATCATAACCTGTCATCATTAGTCCATAATACGTGAAACCACCATCAGGAGAGTAGAGAGAATGTAGATCGGCACAGAACCAAGGCGACGGCTCCGTCGTTGTGGCGAGTGGCATGTATGATTCCGCGAGATAATTCGCGTCGTCGATGGATCGTCGTCGCGCGAACCCGGTGACACCTACGGATCCCCATGTCGTTACGGAACGGCCGCTGAGTAGGGCACCTTCCTCTGACAGTACTTCGCCCGAAGTGGAAAATGTGCCCGTTTTGTTTTCGCTTTTCTCATCATTATGCCAAGTGAAGATACGTGCACCCAATACCAGCACATCGCCCCCATCGCCAGTTTTCATGAATTCCCCATGCACGATATGCTTTTCCGCACTTTGTTTGGAGTTTTCGTACGCATAATCGGGAAGTTTTCTCCACATTGGGCTTTGGGACCCGCGATGAGTCTCGAATACGCCAGATTCTCTATCACAAACGCCACTTAGTCTGCACGCGTTACGCTTTCCTCGTAGCACGTAATAGCCAGCATTTGGATCGATGATCTCCGACGACATGGGACAGCAAGTTTTGTAGATGTTTGGCGAGGCCATGTACAAGTCACCATCGTTTGTGACTTTAATGGTCGCCTTCCGCAGAATTGGGGACACCGCTCTATTCTTTCCAGCGACAGAGTTCCGATCATATGTCGTGGATACCTGCTCTGATCTTGGATCAGGAATTCGTCTCCATCGACCCTGTGGGATAGGCACGTAGTTCGCGAATATATTCGGCTCTTCGCATTCTGGTATGCAGCGTTTCTTCCATCCATCGGGATCTGGAGGTACGAAATCATTGTGCGCTTTGATGGCATCTCCGAGCTTGGAAGCATCTGCTACCGAATCGCGACCAGTTTGTACGCGCAGATCGTAGAAATCTACAGGTGCTGCCGTTGGTTTATGAGGAGCCGACGCCCTCAACGCCGAATCGAAACATCCAACACCATCAATTCGGGGACGGCACTGTGTATAAATGGGCACGTTGCGATTCATAGTCCACTTCCAGGTTCGATTAGCGCCGTGACCCCTCGGTGCGTAAGTGCCACTCTCAGACCAAGATGAAACGAGCAGTCCGTGGGGTGCGTCTATCGAGCACACCTTTTCGGCACCGATGTATAGCTCGATATTTCGGAGTTTTGAAATTATCACGACTGAGAGCCATTGACTCGCCATTACTGGCGTTTTACACGATTTAATCACACTTTCGCGGCCAGTTTTGGACGCGCGAATTGTTGCGGTGAAAAAGAGTGAACGGTCTTTGTGCGTGTACAATGATATCCCAGTCACGGGCATGGCACCCGATGGTAGAGAATCGGCACCGTTTGGCTTCGGAAGCGTAGGATCGACAAGAATATTGCCGTTCTCATCGATGATTTTCTCGCTCTTGTAGCGAAGAAAATTATAGAATTCTGTAGCTTTGGAACGGTAGCTAGATCCTGTACGCTTGTAGGCCCATGGTGCCGTCCTAAGTACGTTTGGATCATTGAGCCACGCGTCGTGGTCATTTGGCGTGAAGTTACCCACTGTTTCGATGGGTATCAGTCGCGATCCAGCATACTCAGTACATCTTTTACTCGACGGCATCTGTCGATTGCAAATGTATTCACCTTCGTCGGGGCATTTATTGCAGCGCTCGTATAGATTATACTGGTACAACTTGGACGTAAACGCGGGCGATGGGTCGATTTCCTTGCCGATGTGCAATATATTACCAACGTCAGCGTCATCAATGAGTTCGAAGTACTTATCCCAGTGAATTTTCTGAGTTGGATCTCTCGGTTGCCCCACAGAAATGTTCTGATAAACGGACGTGAAGTTTCTCACGTTTATGTACATAGAAACGGTGAATCCCTCATCGAAGGGGCCAGGAATCTCCGGCTCTCGCCAGTTGTACATTTTCTCAATTTCTGTTGGAATGTTTCGCCATGAAGGTCGTGGATGGCTCTGGCCATTTCTCACGTAAGGTCGGGCATGCCCGAAACAAATCTTTCCTTTCGAGTTTCCCAAGTAGTGCTTGTTGTAACCTGTCGCGGTCATGGAACCGCGACCGGTAGTGCCACTGGCCATTTCAGCCTCGTTTATTTGGTTGCAATGCGGTGTTGTCTCCACAGGTCGAAAATTCCGAGGAGACGACCAGGGCAGCTGCGGTTCGCGCCATCGCCCAAGAATGTAGCGTTTGTCAGCACCATCACCAGGTAGACGCGCTGGACCTTCCGTCGATGACGGTCTTTCCGCAGGATTAAGCCACTTTGGCTCCCACATCACAACATGAGACTTACCAAGCGCACTATATGTACGAAAGCCCTTGGCTTGGAAAGAGTCTCCATAATAGTACCGGTTTGCCCAATTCAGACCACCACTGCGTGTCTGACCCATTGGCTCAACGTCTTCACTCAATCCGCCGATAAATAGCGCGCCAGGGTAAGCATCACTTGTTTCAAGACTGAGATACTTACTTGCGTGCGTCAGGATTGCATTTGAAGAGAAAAACCCGTTTATCTCGATGGTTCTTGTGACTAGCTCGCGTGTCAACACAAACCATTCGTTACCATTTGCCCAGTTTGGTGTGATGTAACGGCGAATGGCGCCACCGAGCTCATTGTCAATCACATCATACCCAGTCGTCGTACATGGATTCCAAATGCCACCATTATCGTTTAAAATACCTTTGCGACATGTTAGGCCGGAGGGTAGGCCAAGTGGACCACCGTGATCGTGAGTTAGAATATCTTCGGTTCCAGCGATACGCCAGCTCCCTGAGTCGTAAATTGCAGCACCTGGCGAGTGTTTAAGATCTGATGCACTCGCGTATACAGTTTTATTGACGCCAGGACAATTGACAGACCACGTTTGCGTCAAGATGCGAGCATTCCGTGCTGTCACCACCTGCGATGTTTGATCGTTCAAGTAATCCGGAACCTTTTGCGTACAGCGAATCCATTCCTCTCCATCTTTCGTGCTGTAGGCACGGTACGTGCCCATATACTTGTCCGGACACGGATCTGTCGAATACCTATTTCCCAGCCATTTCGGTTTCCAGTTCTTTGTCCTACATTTCCAAAACGCAAAGTACATCGCGCCATCCCTTTCATAAAACGTCAATGCATTCTCCGCAACTCGGCCAGTCCTTTGATGCCGATAATTTGCATAGCGTGTTTCCCAACGAATGACGCTTTGGTGAAAAAAATCATTGAGCTCAGCCCCCCGCAGCGGCGGCTCGTCAGCTCCGAGTCTAATCACATCCATCGGCTCGAACTGATCCAGCCGTCTCTGACCCGAGATTGGGCTTGCACGATACTCAAGTTTCCCGTACATTCTCCTCGAATCAGTCTCACTTCCTTGACTCTCCGCGTCTCGATTGCCGACATAACAACCAGACAGCCTGTCCCCGCAATTCTCCCCGAGCGCTGGTGCGCACATCACCGTGAACGCGCACAACATCGAAAGCGCCAGCGGCAGTAGCGTGAGAGTGAACGTCTGCGGTTGTCGCCGTCGTTTGATCTCTTCGGTGGTGCAGCGGCGCTTCATGGCTTCGTGCGCAGTCATCGCGCGCGCCGTGGAGTTCTGACGTGTCACCGGCAGTATTCTTGAAGAAACGAAACGTACTTCGTCCCCGTTGCCCCATTCCGGGTCTTGATTACTCTTCCGAATCCCCAAATACTAAAAGATATTTTGCATACTTCAGACAAAAAAGGCAGTCTGACGCGTCCCCGTGTTTGCTGCGGTATTACCGTTACCGTTAGTTTTACTGTCCCCGAACGCTCCGAAGGGATTGCGTGCGGGCAGGTCGCGTCGTCGTCGCCGTCACAACGCGAGTCGTTCCAATAGAGATGACACCCTCTCCTATGGCATACAACGTCCCTCCAGCGCAACGAATGTGAAAAGGTTTGATGAAAATGCTAGCGTGACAAAGGGTGTTAAAAAGACCGTGGCCACGATAAACGCTCGGGCAAAAGAGATCGATCGGTCGCTGAAGATCTCGGCGATGACGAACGCCGTGGTTGGAATGGGTAAGGACACCGCTGGCATGGTGCTAAACAAAGCCATGGAGAGCAAGGTGATTAGCAAGACCGCGATCGCTTTGAGCGACTTGAACACTTCGGCAACACTGAAGAGGCAGGATGTTGCGGCAAAGTCAAAGGCACCGGTAAACAGTGGTGAGGTAGTGAGGACTCGCGCCAAAAGAGGTCCAGAGTACACTCCTGCTGATAGATCCCAGACGAGAGACGCCACTGAAGAGCGACAGCGCGCTTGTAAACGGGCAAGTAAACGACGGCGAGGCACGAGAACGTCTGACCCACGCAACTGGACCGATGAGAAAGCAAAGAGTATTGCTAACGGCTGGTTTAATTAACACAAACACACGGGGTTTAGATTATCGTATGGGCAAACAGTATGGCGTTTTTGGTACGTTTACAGTGGAACCCCGGCGATTTTTGCCGTCTAAACCCTAATTTATAAACCCTAGACTCAGCGCAAGTACGGTGTTTCATAGTAGTACCCCGAACGACGAGTCGTGACCCACACGGTAAAAATATCACGT
>MDTA01113674.1_pt1 | contig 11745 bp, 14 predicted proteins | sample 811151 | NCBI WGS metagenome assembly MDTA01 (sample SAMN05326648, study PRJNA326480) | marine metagenome | isolation source: seawater | place: Indian Ocean: South | collected 2010 | reverse complement strand
CAATAGCCCGCTCCACCAGTAATAAAAATTTTTTTAAAATTCATTTAGATTTTATATTTAGCTTTTTCTGCGTCTACTTTAAACATTTTCACAGTCTCTAAAGAAAATTTTTTTTGATTTTTTCCAATTAGATTAAGTTTAGAAAGAATACTGTATGGGACAGTTATTATATCACATCCAGATCTTTGTGCTTGAATAATATTGAAAGTTTCTCTTGTACTTGCCCATAACAGCTCAGCATTTTTATAATTTTTTAAAAATTTTTTTAATTTTTTTAATAGAATTTCTGGATCAATTCCTGAATCTGCAATTCTCCCTGCAAAAACTGATAATATTATTTTAGTATTCTTAGGTAATTTTTTCATCAAATTTTTAATCTGATCGAAAGTGAATATAGCAGTAATATTACAGATAACACCTTTAGAAACTAAATTATATATCACTTTATTAGAAGATTTTCCTTTAGAATTTGTTATTGGAATTTTGATGTTAAAATTTTTTGATATTTTACTTAGCTTTAAAGCTTGAGTTTCCATTTCGTCAAGTTTGTCACTAAACACCTCTAAAGATATAGGTTTGGATTTTATTACTTTTGAAATATCATTCGCAAATTGTAAATAATTTTTTATTCCAGATTTTCTCATTAAAGTTGGATTTGTAGTAAAACCTTTTACATAATTTAATTTATTCAGTTTTTGAATAGATTTAATATCTGCACCGTCCGCAAAAATTTTTATTTTTATTTTTCTCATTTATTTTCCTTTTTTTACTATTACATTAATGGCTTTTTTTAATGAACCTACTTTAGCAATATATCCCTTGGGTTTATCTTCAGCATATTTTCTATCAATAAATACTGCTTTACAACCTATTTTATGTGCAGCATCTATATCAGATTTTCTGTCTCCTACCATAAAACATTTGGTTATATCAAGATTAAATTTTTTGATTGCTAGATTAAATAAGCCTATGTTTGGCTTTCTATACTGAGATTTCAAAGAATGTGAAATAGATACATATAATTTATCATATGCAATCTTAGATTTAAGAATACTGTTCATTTTATTAAAAACACTCATAGTTGTTTTTCCATTACCAATATCTGGCTGATTAGTAATTATAATTATAATATATTTTTTTTTTTTTATTATATTGCAAGGTTTTGCTATATTTGGATAAAGTGAAAATTCTTTCATGGTTTTAGGTGCATAACCTTTTTTTTTTCTAATGATACTTTTTACTAAAACACCATCTCTGTCTAAAAAGATAGCCTTTTTTCTTTTTACCATTTAGTTTTATTTTTTTGCAATAAAGGTTGGGATACTAAACAATGCCATATAACTGCTTGCATTGCTTCACTTATCGGTGTCATATATTTTTGATTTTTTACATCAACATTTATAACCGCATGACCATTTTTGTATGTATAACCATTTTTTTTACCTACAATTCCAAGAATTTTTGAATTTTTTTTTTTAGCTAATTTTATAGCTTCAATTAAGTTAACACTTACTTTTTTTTTTAAATTTCCCCCTCCTACTGATAAAATAAAAATTCCATCTTTATTATTAAGATTGCTAGTAATTAACCAATTTTTAAAAGAACTATCCCAACCCTCGTCATTTATTCTTGCTGTTAATTCTGATACATTGTCTGTAGGTGCATAACACTCTATATTACATAATTTTCTGAAATCATTTACCGCGTGTGTAGCATTTCCAGCACTTCCACCAACTCCTAAGAAAAAAATTCTACCCTTGTTTCTTCTTATTTCATTCAACATCTTTGCAATCTTATTAATTTTATCAAGATTTAATGAGTTAAGCGAATAGTTAAATTCACTAAAGAAATTTTTGATTTTTTTCATATTTATTTAATCTAATTTAAAATTCATAAATAATATAGCATAATTTATATTGTCTTATGCATTTTTAGACAATTTTTTAGATCTTGAATTGATTCATCAAAGTTGGATAAAGAATAATCTCTTTTTTTAATTTTTTTAATAAATACTAATAAATTTTTTTTTAATAATGATATTTGTTTATTTGAACTTTTAAATTTTATAATTTTGTCATTTTCAAAAATGCAATTTTTAACAAAATCAATTTTATAATTTTTTTTATTTGTTATTATTTGAATACTTCTAAATAAAAATCTACTATACATATCTTGATACAAAGTTCCTATTATCTTTTTTTTAGTTTTTATAATTGATACCGCAATATCTTCACAATTAAATAAATCTGCTTTTTTTTTAAAAGTTCTTATATTTGCTATATTTCCAAAAAAAAATCTTATTAAATTTACCTCATGAACTAAATCAAAAATCACACCACCGCCCATTGACGTATTTGAATAATAACTATTTTTTCTCAATTTATCATTTCTCCATTTAGTAAAATCATGACCCACAGAAGCTATAAAAGATTTAATTTTTAAATTTTTTAATTTTTTTTTTTAAAAACAATACCTTTGAATCATTTAATAATTGATAGCCTGAGTGATAAATTATTTTATTTTTTTTTAATTGAGTTCTGATTTTTTTATAATTAAAAATTTTATTTGAAATTGGTTTTTCACAATAAATATGAATTTTCTTTTCTATTAAATGCTTAATAGATTTAAGATGATCATTAGTATTATTAGCAATAATTGCAAATTCAAAAGTGGGGTAATTTTTCAAACTTTTTATATTAATTAAATTATTACTTTTTTTAATAAAATTTATGTTTGAGGTTGAAATATAGACGTTATAATTTAACTTTTTTAAATTTATTATGTGTTTTTTGGCTATTGAGCCACTACCTATTATCAGAACATTTTTATTCATTAGTATTTTAAAAAAATTAAAATCATTTGTTTTTTATACTATAGAAAGTCGGACGGTCAAAGTCACCTTCACATTTTGTAAAATGAATATTTTCAGCTTTAAATAAATTTAAACATTTTCTATTCATCCATATAGCAAATGGTGGTGAGTTTATTCCTCTATATAATAAAGGTTGATAAAGATAAGGTAATTTTTTTTTTTGATCATTTGAAATTAAAATCCATTTTTTTTTTTTAAAAAAATAGTTTAGTTTTTTATTTAATGAAAAAAAATCGATATTTTTGATATTCTTTTTTTTTGCGAAGCTATGTATAAAATCTAAACCGTTTTCATAATTTTTTTCTAAACCAAAAAAGTCTATAACTCTTAAAAAATTGTATTTTTTTTCAATTCTTAAAACGACTATAATGCCATCATTTAAGTTTGTATCTGATGATATGAAATAAACCTCATATTTAAAATATGGATGCTTAAAATATCTCCAAATAAAAAAGTTTGAATCTCTTTCTATAAAAATAGAATTTTTTAATTTTTTTTCTTTTATAGAATTAATTAATTTTTTATCTTTTATGTTCAATTTCTTTATAAAATAATTTTTTTTTATATTTTGTTTTATGCTATTAACTTTTTTTAAATATCTAGGAAAAGCTTTGATAATTTTAAAATTTTCTTTTTTATATAATGGTACAACTGGTTTAGTCACATTAATCGCGTAAATTATATCTGATTTTTTTTTTGCAAATCTTAGTATTTTTTTTGCTACTCCTAAACCTCTAGAATTTTTATTTACATTAAAAGTGCTTCCACAAGATATTTTAAAAAAAATATTTTTAAAAAAAAGTTTTTGAGTTTGAAATGAATAAATACCTAAAATATCCTTATTTTTTGTATCAATTGCGATAATTGTTCTATTTAGAAATTTATTATTTCCATATTTTTTATATTCCCAATTAAAAAATTTTTTATCTCTTAGAATTGAATTATTAATCCAGTTTTTTTTATAAAAGTTTGCTATATCTTTGTGAGGTATCTTTAAATTTGAATTAAAATCTACTTTTATTTTCATAAAAAAATTTTAAAGTCATTGGTGTCATATCTATTTAACGTATAAATACTATTTATATTTCTATTATTTATACTATCGCAAATTGTTGTTAAGCCAAATTTGAATTTATATTTTTTTAATATTTTCAGAGTATAATTGTTATAAGCACCATATGGATAACATATCGAGTTACTATCTATATTTAGTGATTTATAAAATTTTTTAGCTCCATTTATTTCTTTTATTTGCTTTTTGTCAGAAATTTTTGATAACCAGAAATGATCTATACCATGTACTCCAATATGCATATCTTCTTTATGCAAATTAATAAGTTCTTTTTTATTTAAATAAAGTTTCTTGGATAAAATTTTTTCATCCTCATCTATTATTTTATTAAATAATACATTAAGCAACTTAACTCTTTTCTTTTCAGGTATTGCATATTGGTACAACCTTTTTATTAAAGTTATATCTTTATTGTCATACCTGCTTTTAAATATATTTTTTTCTTTTTTTATTATTCTTTCAAAGTACTTTTTTAAATTTTTCTTTGTAAATTCAATTATTTTTTTTAAGCTAGGGTTGGTTGACAAAATAATTTGAATTTTATTTACATCCAAAAGTTTATTCTCAAATATACTAGTTGGTGGATAAAAAAATCCTTTTAGTTTCTCCTTTTTTAGAACTGAAAATACATTTTCAATGTGATCCTTATAACCATCATCAAATGTTAAAATAATGGAGGGTTTTTTTGGAATTTTTTTAGTTAGCAATATTTCAGTAAAATCTTCGTAATTAAGAATATTAAATTTTGTTTTAAAAAATCTAATTTGACTTTTGAATTCATTAATTTTTAATCTATTAAATTTATAATTATTTATTCCTTTGTTATGAACGTAATGATACATTACTGCATAAATTTTATTACTTTCAATTTTCATGAATATAAATTATCTCTATATAATTATTGTTGTTGAAAATATAGAATAAAATATGAAAAATATAAATATTTATGCTCTTATCCCATCTAAATTAAACTCAAAATCAATCTATCAGAAAAATTTAAAAAAAATTAATAAAAAGTCACTTATAGATATTACCATAGACGAAGCAAAGAAATCTAAATTTATAAATCACATTTTTGTGAGTAGCGAAAGTGAAAAAATAAATAGAATATGTACAAAAAAGAAAGTAAATTTTTTTAAAAGAGATAAAAAATTTTCTTCAGTGAATGCTTCTTCATTTCAAGTTATAAATGAATTTATAAAGAAAAAAAAATTAAAAAAAAATGACTCCATAATATATTTACAACCTACTTCTCCTTTTAGGAAAAAAAATCATATCGACTCAAGCATAAAAATGTTCATAAAAAATAGTTTTGTAAGTGTTATAGGAGTTAAAAAAATTGATGTTGATGTCTTTAAATGTATAAAAATTCAATCAAAAAGAACGAAATCTTTGTTTAAAGAAAAATACATGACAACTAATAGGCAAAATTTTCCAGATGTATACGAACCAAATGGTGCTATTTATATTTTTAAAGTTAAAAATTTTTTATTAAAAAAACATGTGCCTACTAGTAACTGCTTACCATTTATAATGAATGAAAAAGATAGTACAGATATAGACAGTTATGATGATTTAAGAAAAGCAAGAAAATTATAAAATGAAAAAAAAAATATTTTTTGTAACTGGTACAAGAGCAGACTATGGAAAAATAAAGTCAATTATACAATCTTTGGAAAATAAATTTAAGGTTTATATTTTTATTACCGGGATGCATTTGATGTCAAAGTACGGAAATACCTATGAACAAATTGAAAATGAATGTAAAAAATCTACTATTATTAAATTCAGAAATCAAACATGGCATCAAATGTTAGATAAAATAATATCAAACACTATTGGTGGCATTTCTAAATACTTAAAAAAAGTAAAGCCAGATTTGGTTTTTGTTCATGGAGATAGAGTTGAAGCTTTTGCGTCGGCGACTGCAGCTTCTGTTAATAACTTCTTAGTTGCACATATTGAAGGTGGAGAGCTTTCTGGCACTATAGATGAACACCTTAGACATGCAATTTCAAAATTATCTCATATCCATTTTGTATCTAATCAGGAAGCAAAAAAAAGATTAATTTCAATGGGTGAAAAAAAAAATAATATCTTTAAAGTAGGAACGCCCGATTATGATTTAATGAAATCAAAATTCTTACCAAGATTAGAAGAGGCGAAAAAAAGATATGGTATAAAATTTATAAATTATTCTGTTGTAATTTATCATCCAGTTACGACTGATATTAAAAATTTAAAGAATTATACAAAAATATTATTTAAAAGCCTTTTAAAATCAAAATTAAATTATGTAGTAATACTTCCAAATAATGATCCAGGCTCTGATACAATAATCAAGCTAATAAATAAATATTTTAAAAAGAATAAAAAATTTAGAATATTGAGATCCATGAGGTTTGAGCATTTTTTAACAACCTTAAAAAATTCAGAATTTATAATTGGAAATTCAAGCGCTGGTATTCGTGAAGCACCGTTTTTTGGCATACCAACTATCAACATTGGTGATAGGCAGTACAATAGAGCAAAATTAAAAAGTATACAAAATATTCATCATGAATATGAAAAAATATTAAAATCAATAATGTTAGTTAAAAATAAAAAATATAAGAAAACTTTTCATTTTGGGCTGGGAGACTCGTCAAAAAAAATTGTGAGAATTTTATCAAAAAAAAATTTTTGGATGACTCCAATACAAAAAAAGTTTACCTCTATTGATTAAAATTATTAAAATATTACCAAGATAACCAACCACCATCCACCACGATTTCTTGGGAATTTGTGTAGGTATTATTTATATCAAGAAGATAGTTAATTGCAGGTAATATTTCTTGAAGTTTCATCATTCTGCCTGTTGGGTTATTTAAATTATAGTTTTTCAAAAAAAAATTATTTAAGTTGGGCTGCTGAACGCCTCCCAATACGATACTATTAAATAAGAAGTTTTTTGAATATTTTGTACCTAAAAATTTTGTCATCATGTTTGAGGCAGATTTTGATAATGAGTAGCCTATTTCTTTAGAAAAGTTTTTATATATAAAATGTTTTGGCGATTTCACTCCATAAATAGAAGATAAATTAATAATTCTACCTCTTTTATTATATTTTAAATAATATGAGATGATTTCTAAACTTAAGAATAAATTTGTCTCAAAATATGACCGAATCATATCTAAATCTATATCTTGAGTATTTCTTTTATTTTTTAATGGAGTGGTATTTTTTCCATGACATAAAATAACAGCATATATTTTTTTTTTAAAAATTTTTTGAAGAAAATCTTTGTTAATATTTGTCCCATTTTTAATATCGGCATTAATTAAATTATATTTATTTTTTAACTTTTTTTTTAAAAATGTTCCTATTCTTCCATCAGAGCCCGTTAATAGAATGTTTTTTTTTTTCATTAAAATATATTTTATTTTCTAGCTCTATATAAGTCTAATTTATTACCTATATCAATCCAATTTTCATGTATCGGGTAACTTAAAATGTTTTTTTTCCTTTTTATAAGATGGGTAATAAAATCATTCATCATTAATCGTTTATTTTTTTTTAAACCTCTTAGAATATTTTTACTTATCACATATATTCCAGCGTTTACTAAATTATTCGTAACTGGTTTTTCAATAATTTTTTTTACTTTAACATTTTTAAGAACAATTTCTCCATATGGCATCTCAAAAATTTTATTTATAGCACAAATAGTCAAGTCTGCTTTTCTAATATTATGGTAGTCCAACAAGTTACTATAATCAACTTCTGATATAAGGTCAGAGTTTGCTACAATTATAGGAGAATTAAGATTTTTATATTGAGGAAGAGATAAAGATCCTGCTGTACCCAAATATTTTTTTTCGTTAATATATTTAATATTTACACCAAACTTTCTACCATTACCTAGATAATTTTTTATTTTTGAAGCTAAATAATTTACTGAAATTATAAAATTACTAAACCCTTGATTTTTAAATTCTATAATTATCTTTTCAATTATTGGAACTTTTTTAATTTTTAACATAGGCTTAGGTGTATCTTTTGTTAAAGGGTAAAGTCTTTTTCCCTTACCGCCTGCCATTAAGAAAATTGTATTTGATTTTTTATTAAGTGGTTTTTTTATAATTTTAAAATATTTTAAGATTTTGTTCTTGTTAACAACTGGAATACAAAGAATATAATCGTTAAAATATTTTTCATTTAGTTTTTTTTCATATTTATCATATATAAATCTGGTTTTAGTAAACATAATAGTTTCAACATATGAATTTTGATCTATTTTATTTCTTATAGATCTTCTTATATCTCCACTAGATATAGATCCCAATAGTTTTTTATTTTTATTGATAACAAAAACAATTTTTATTTTTGATGCATTAATTTTTTTGATTGCATCCGATATCTTTTGTCCTTTGTTTATAGTGAGTTGATTTATATTTTTTAAAGTGTACATTTTTTTTGTGTAAACTTAATTTCTTTAAACTTTTTTTGAATAATCCTGGGCAATACTAAAAAGTTTTTTGTTATTTGATAAGGATTATTTTTAGCAAGTCTTTTTATTTTTAAGTTTTTTTCAACAGTTTTTATAATTTTTAATTTTATCGGTTTTACATCAATAACATTATATGGTTTTAACCTAGATTTTTGTCTATCACCTATATTTATAGTTGGACAATTAAAAATTACCGCTTCTTTAATTCCACTTGATGAGTTTCCCATGCAAGCTCCATTTTTAGTCTTTCCAATATAGTATAGTAATGAGTGGTAGTTTTTTCTTCCTAGGTTTTTAAATATTTTTATTTGTGGTATTTTTTTTTTTATTTCACTAATTTTTTTTATTATTTCAAGATATCCAGGATCAAAATTTGGATACGTAATTAATACTTCAAACCCAGATTTATATAATTTTTCTAATGAGTTGAAAATTTCCTTTATATCTTTTTTTGTATTTATTTTACTGTTAATGATTGGATGTAATGTAAACAATATAAAAGGTTTTTTTAAATTCAAAGAATACTTGTTTTTAATTTTACCGACATCAAACTTTGTATTCTTAATTGTATATATAGGGGAGTAACCAACATTGATACACCTCCATTTCTCTTCCCCCATTTTGATTATATTGTTTCTGGATTTATTATTAGATGTTAAATGAATATTTGATAATTTTGTTATAGCATGTCTTATATTGTCATCTAAAGCACCTCCTTCGGTAATATCTCCACCTTCGTAATGTAATATTGGTATTTTTCTAAGATATACAGATGATGCAAAAGCAAAAGTTTCAAATCTATCAGAAGACAAAAAAGCGAGATCTATTTTGTTTTTTTTTAAAATAATATTAATTTTTTTTTGAATTAAGTTAGAATAATCCGAGACATCGTTTAAACTGTCTGTTTTAAGGGGTAATTTTATTTTTGCTAAAATTTTAACTTTATCATTTACTATTTCTTTAAAACTATTACCAAAATTTTTATCTAGATGTGAGCCTGCAACTATTAATGAAACATTAAAGTTTTTATTCAAAGAGAAAATTTTTAAAAACGGATAAATTAAACTGTATTCAGCTCTGTTAGCAGAAAAAAAAACTATATTAATTTTACTCATTTTTTTTTTAAAAAGAATTCTTTCTTTAATTGTGTATTTTTATCTACATTTGAATAAACTTTTTTTCCTATAAGAGAATAATAATTCTCCGCACTAAAATCGCCGTTACCTGGTCTTCTTACCCAAATATTTTTTTTATTTAAAATTTCACCTGCCTTAATATTGACGTTACTTACGACTGAGGCAAATGCAAAATTAGATGTTTTTTTTTCTCTTGGAATTGGTTTAATTCCACCTGGTAAGGCTTGATGAATTAGCTATACTCCCTTTAACAATTCTTTCATTTGATTTGTATTAACTGATGCTAAAATATCTGGTCCTTTTCTAGAACTTTTGTCTATGAAATGTTTTTCTATAATTGATGCCCCTAGAGCAACTGCAGCGTAAGAAGTGTAATTATCAGCAGTATGATCTGAAAGACCAATTACCGTGTTAGGGAAATACTTTTTTAATTCCAATAAAGCATTTAAACGAACTTCTTTATGGAGAGTTGGATATAAATTTGTTGTATGAAGTATAGCAAATTGAACTTTTCTTTTTTTTAAAATTTTAATTGATTTTTTAATTGAATTTATATCATTCATTCCTGTGCTTATAATTATTGGTTTTTTAAAGGAAGCTATATAATCCACAAGAGGATAATTATTACATTCACCACTTCCTATTTTAAATGCTTTAACATTAAATTTAACTAATCTATCGACTGCTTTTCTTGAAAAAGGTGTGCTGAGAAATATTGCACCTTTTTTTTCAATATATTTTTTCAATTCAAGCTCATCATTTTCATTAAGTGAGCACTCATTTATTAAGTCATAAATATTTTTATTTGCATTAATCGGTATAATTTTCTTTGCTTCAAAACTCATTTCATCTTCAGCAATATGGGTTTGATGTTTAATTATTTCTGCTCCTGCTTTGATAGCATAATCAACGATTTTTTTTGCTAGCTTTAAGTTTCCATTGTGATTTATGCCTAATTCAAAAATTACCAAAGGATTATAATTAGGGCCAATTTTTCTTTTGCCGATTTTAATAAAATCTAGCCTTCTCATTAAATATTATATTTTTTAATAGTTGTATATTTTTTGATATTCTTTTCTTCTTGAAACCATTTATAAGTATAGCTTAAAGCCTTCTCAAATCCTTTTTGATTCTTGAATTTTGGTACCCAACTATTTGCCTTAAAAATTTTTTTATTTGATCCACGAAGATCAAATACATCTGCCGACCTAAGTCTATTTTTTGAAATTAAAATTTTTGGATTTTTATTTGTAATTCTTTTTAAATATTTAAAAATACTTTTCACTGAGTAAGACTTTCCAGTACAAATATTATAAATTTCACCTGGTTTACAAGACTTTTTCATTAAACTTATTAACCCATCAACTGTATCCATGACGTATACAAAATCTCTACTTGTCTCTAAATTTCCAATTTTTATAACGTTGTTTTTTTTATTAAGAGAAATAAACTGAGTTACTATTGTTGGAATAACAGCCCGTAATGATTGTCTAGGGCCAAATGTGTTAAATGGTCTAGCTACAATAATTGGTAAACCTGTTGCTTTTTGCATTGATATGGCCAGGTTGTCTGAAGCAATCTTGGTTGCAGCATAAGGTGATTCAGATACAGTAATAGTTTTTTCCGTTAGAGTATTTTTGTTTCCTAGTAGATGATTTCCATAAACTTCACTGGAAGATATTTGAATTATTTTTTTTATTTTATTTTTCATTAATGATGATGCTCTAAATATATTTAATGCACCAAGAATATTCGTGTCGATAAAGGTTTGTGGATTTTTAAATGAGTATGGAACTGATATACTGGCTGCTAAATTAAAAACATAATCACATTTTTCCATTGCTGTGATAACGGAATCAAAATCAGTAACGTCTCCATGAATAGTTTTAAGATTTTTATGATAAATATTTTCTAGCCATCCTTCATTTTGTCTGGAATTATATCGAACCATTGCATTTACCTTAAAGCCTTTTTTAATTAAAGCTTCGCATAAATGAGAGCCAATAAAACCACCGGCTCCGGTTACTAAAACTTTCATATGAAATATATTTATCAGAAAAACATAGGATTGTTCAAAAAATTTTTTTCAGTGCATAAATCAAGCCAATTGAGCTATTAGTACTGGTCAGCTACATGCGTTGCCGCACTTCCACACCCAGCCTATCAACGTGGT
>MDTA01059842.1_pt1 | contig 11745 bp, 10 predicted proteins | sample 811151 | NCBI WGS metagenome assembly MDTA01 (sample SAMN05326648, study PRJNA326480) | marine metagenome | isolation source: seawater | place: Indian Ocean: South | collected 2010 | reverse complement strand
TTTCATCCTAAGGTTAGCTAGTATTACTAGAACAGGAACGATAATAAAACCACCGCCAGCTCCAACAAGTCCAGTAATTAATCCAATTAATGTTCCTTCAGCTAAAATTATAAGCTTATTAGGCGCTATAGTCTTAATATTTTTGATTTTAACAATTGTTTTTGGAGATTTTTTAACCATAAAAAAGCCAGCTACCATCATTAAAATAGAAAAAATAAGCATTATCAACTTATCTTTTGTTAACTCTATAATATTACTGCTGTATATAATATCAGGAATTGCAACTAATAGGTATTTCTGAGTTATATAAACAGAAATAATTGCCGACAAGGAAAAAAATACTGTAGTGTCAATGTTAATTAGGTCTTCCTTTAAATTTTTTATAGTTCCTACCATGGAAGTTGCACCAACAATAAATAATGAGTATCCCGTAGCTAATACAGGATTAATACCAAAAATATAAACAAGAATAGGTAATGATAGTATTGATCCTCCGCTACCAATCAAACCTAGAATTAAACCAACTAAAAAAGCACCAAAATATCCTAAAATTTGTATTGGATCCACAGCTTAGAATTAAAAATAATTTATGTTAATATAAGTTTAATAATTGAATTAATAAACAGGATTTAAATATCTTTATCAAATATATAATTCTATAAAATTGAAGAAAAACAATTTCTTTTTAATATTATTTCTTTTAAATAGTCTTTTTGTTTTTACACAAGAAATATCGGTAAAAATTATTGAGATAAAATCTTTAGATACTAATGCGATCAATAAATCAAGCTTTTCATTAAAAAAAATTGAAACAAGAGGTCTAACAAATAAGAAAAAGAATAACTTTTTTAATTACAACTTAGATTTTGACATTAGCAAAAAGGAAAATGTAATTGATATAACTAATACCACAGATTTAGTAACTCCAACTTGGGAAATAAAGCAAAAGTTTAATGAAGGTGGTCAAAACAAATCAAAATTTAAAGCAGATTATTATTTGGGAGATATAGAAACAAAATCAGAATATATTATTATAAAATGTAGAGATCATGAATATGTAGACGGGGATAGAATTAAATTAATGTTAAATAACTCAATTATCCATCCTAATATTTCCTTAACTTCTACATTCTATGTAATTGATATTGACCTTGATGATGGATATAATAATATTGATTTTATAGCGCTTAACGAGGGTGATTCAAGTCCAAATACTGCTCAATTGGTTGTCCTTGATGAAAATGGGGTACAGCTTTCAAATAAAAAATGGTTGATATCTACAGGATACAAGGCAAAGCTAGTTGTGTACAAAAAATAATCTAACTATTTAGCATTACAGGCATTACTAGCATAGTTATTTCTTCCCCTTTCTCGTTGCCACTAGTAGGCTTCAAGATTCCTGCTCTATTTGGAAGACTCATTTCTAGTCTAACCTCATCTGAATCAAGATTGTTTAACATCTCAATAATAAATCTAGAATTAAAGCCAATTTCAATATCTTCACCCTTATAATCACATGTTAATCTTTCTTCAGCTTTATTACTAAAATCAATATCTTCAGCAGATATATTCAACTCAGCACCAGCTATTTTTAACCTGACTTGATGAGTTGTTTTATTGGAAAAGATAGATACTCTTTTAAGAGAATTTAAAAATTGCATTCTATCAATGGTCAATAGATTAGGATTTTCATTAGGAATTACAGCTTCATAATTTGGATAATTCCCGTCAATTAATCTACATACAATTGTTAAGTTGTCTAATATAAATTTAGCATTAGAGTTATTGAATTCAATAGTCACATTATAATCCTCATCTATTATTGTTTTTAGAAGGTTTAAAGGTTTTTTAGGCATTATAAACTCCGCTAATTCCGATGCAGAAATATCAGTTCTAGTGTATTTAACCAATTTATGAGCGTCAGTTGCTACAAATGTTGAACTTTCTTTAGATAATTGAAAAAATACACCACTCATAACAGGTCTAAGATCATCATTTCCAGCAGCAAAAATTGTGCTGTTAATTGCTTTAAGAAGAACCTTGCTTGAAAGACTTGCAGAAGATGGATTGTCTAGAGTTATAGCTTTTGGAAAGCTTTCTCCATTATCATATGCCAGTCTATATTTTCCATGGTTTGAATTTATTTCAATAATATTATTTTCTTCAACAGTAAAAGTTAATGGTTGGTCAGGAAATGTCTTAAGAGTATCAATTAACAACTTTGATGGTATAGCCAAAGAGCCTTTAACCTTACTGTCAACCTCCATTGATGAAATCATTGTTGTTTCTAAATCACTTGATGTTATAGTTAATTTTGAATTATCTAAATCAAATAAGAAATGGTCTAAAACAGGAATGGTATTATTTACATTAATAACTCCACTTAGAATTTGTAGTTTCTTTAATAATGCACTGCTAGATACAATAAATTTCATAAAAAAATAATAAAAATTAAGTTACACAAATATATTACAATCAGATAAATTCCATAAATAAACTTATCAACAGATATCCTGTTATTTTAAAAAACTAATAGTTACAGAGTCATATATTTTTAATCCAAGTAAAGATGCTGCAGTTCCAACATTTAAAGGATTGCTTTTATATATAGCAATCTCTAAATATTTAGAAGAATTAAATAATGCCAATGACCTGCCTTCATCACTTCTTTTTTCTTCTGATATTTTGTAATTCACAATTTCACTATAATTATTATAGATTTTATCAAACGTATAATTCCTAACAGATATTTCGTATTTTCTTCCTTTACAAGATTCATTAAAAAAAGATTCTGTAACATTTGTTACTACATTCCCATAATTGTCTATATAAATAACACTTCCAATTATTTGGTTTTTATCATCATTTATAAATGGTGCAATCGACTTAACCGATTTTATTTTAGATATTTTTTTCCCTACTATCTCAGGTTCACCTCCTTTTGCTAAATGACAAGCTACTTGAGTAAATGTTTTAAGAGCTGAGTCGTTAGACTCAATTTTGTCATGGATATTAATTTCATAGATTCCATCGGGGTTTAGTTTATTACAAACTATACTCATAATACCATTATCTGCACATATAAAATATTGTTGATTAAGCTTCACAACTAAATGTTTATTTTCAGGATTTTTTTCTGAGTCAACCCCTATAATATGGATCGTTTTTTCAGGAAAATGTTGATATGAGTTTTCAATCACGTATGCAGCTTCCATAATATTAAATGGTGATATTTTATGACTGATATCAACAATATTAGTTTCTGGAGAATCAGAAATTATAGCTGCTTTAATTTTAGCTACAAAATGATCCTTTGTTCCAAAATCTGTTGTTAAGGTTATAATAGACATATAAATTGTTGATATTTTCTTAAAATATGTGCTTTAAAATTATGTATTTTTGATATATAAATCTAATAAATCATTTCTATAATTTTATTTTAAGCAAATTGGACGAGAGAGTAATTAAAATAGAAAAAATTGACCCTAAAGATTTGTTTGGCCCAAACAATAAATACATAAAACATATTAAATTAAAATTTCCAGAACTTAAAATTGTTGCTAGGGGAGATAAAATAAAAGCTTATGGAAAGAAAAAGGATTTGAATGATTTTGAAGAAAGGATAAAGCAAATAATTAATTATTTCATTGAGTATAATATTATTTCTGATAATGAAATAGAGATGTTATTAAATGATGTTAGTGAAAATATTTCAACCTCCAAAAATAGTTATAAACCTATATTACATGGAGCTAATGGAAAAATAATTAAAGCTAAAACTGTAAATCAAAGAAAAATAGTTGATGCCGTAGCTAGTAATAATATGGTTTTTGCTATTGGTCCTGCTGGGACGGGTAAAACTTATACAGGTATTGCATTGGCAGTAAAAGCATTAAAACAAAAAGAAGTAAAACGAATTATTCTAACTAGACCCGCATTAGAAGCAGGAGAAAACCTAGGTTTTTTGCCTGGAGATTTGAAAGAAAAACTTGACCCATATATGCAACCATTATATGATGCACTAAAAGATATGATTCCTTCAGAAAAATTAAAAAAATATATAGATGATGAGGTTATACAGATAGCTCCTTTGGCATTTATGAGAGGGAGAACTTTAGATAATGCTTTTGTAATCTTAGATGAAGGTCAAAATACTACTCATTCACAAATGAAAATGTTTTTAACTAGGATGGGTAATAATGCAAAGTTTTTAATAACAGGTGATCCTGGTCAAATTGATTTGCCTAGAAAGATAATTTCTGGAATAAAAGAAGCCTTACTTATTTTAAAAGATACTGAAGGTATAGAGATTGTACGTCTAACTGATATTGATGTAATAAGAAATCCTTTAGTAAAGAAGATAATTGATGCATATAAAAATATAGAGAACACTAATTAAGGTTAATGAATAATACTATTGTTGAAACTAATTTTAGTTTTCCAAATCAAACAGACTATTATAAAGGTAAAGTAAGGGACGTATACAAGCTAAAGAATGATCTGGTTGTAATGATTGCTTCTGATAGGATTTCTGCTTTTGATGTAGTAATGCCCAGAGGAATTCCATATAAAGGTCAAATATTAAATCAGATTGCAACTCAGATGATGGATTTTACCAAAGATATTGTCCCTAATTGGCTTATTTCTTCTCCGGATCCTAATGTTTCAATTGGTCATTTGTGTGAGCCGTTTAAAATAGAGATGGTAATTAGAGGATACTTGTCAGGTCATGCAGCAAGAGAGTATAATAAAGGTAAAAGAATATTGTGTGGAGTAGATATGCCTGATGGAATGATTGAAAATGACAAATTTCCAGAACCAATTATAACACCCGCTACAAAAGCAGAATTTGGCAATCATGATGAAGATATTAGTAAAGAAGAAATTTTATCAAAAGGGTTGGTATCAATTAAAGATTATGAAATTTTAGAAGATTATACAAATAAACTATTCAAAAAAGGTAGTGAAATAGCAAATAAAAGAGGTTTAATATTAGTTGATACTAAATATGAGTTTGGAAAAACTAAAGAAGGTGAGATTGTATTGATTGATGAAATTCACACTCCTGATTCTTCAAGATATTTTTATTATGAAGGATATAAGGATAGGCAAACAAATAGAGAACCTCAAAAACAGTTGTCAAAAGAGTTTTTAAGACAATGGTTAATTAGTAATAATTTTCAAGGCCATGAAGGTCAAATCGTTCCAGAAATGACTGATCAATATGTAGATTCTGTAAGTGATAGATATATTGAGTTGTATGAAAATATAGTTGGCGAAAAATTCATTAAAGCAGACAATTCAGATATAGAAAATAGAATTATGAGAAATATTAATGATTATTTAGAATCAAATTTTGGGAATTGATAAACTACTTTCTGACATCTCATCATTTATATGGGGGTTCCCACTGATAATATTACTTATTGGCGGTGGAATATATTTAATTCTATATTCTAGATTTATTCCTTTCAAATATTTTTTTCATGCAATAGATATTGTCAGAGGTAAATATGACAACTCCAATGATCAAGGTGAAATAAGTCATTTTGCTGCACTCTCAACTGCATTATCAGCTACAGTTGGAATGGGTAATATTGCTGGAGTATCAGTAGCTATTTCAATAGGAGGTCCAGGTGCTATTTTCTGGATGTGGGTTAGTGGCATAATTGGAATGTCAACAAAGTTTTTTACTTCTTCTTTGGCTATTATGTATAGAGGAAAAGATTCTAAAGGAAACATACAAGGAGGTCCTATGTATTTTATTGTTGAAGGTTTAGGAAAAAAATGGAAACCACTTGCTGTTTTTTTTAGTATGTGTGGACTGGTAGGAGCCTTGCCAGTATTTAACGTTAATCAATTAAAACAAGCTATAAATGATATTTTATTAATCCCAATGGGTTATCAGGTGAGTTTTCAATCAGATTTTATTATAGGTTTAATTTTAATAATAATTACTTCATTTGTAATACTTGGGGGATTAAAAAGGATTAGCTCTGTTGCTTCAAAGCTTGTACCATTTATGGTTTTAATCTATATGATTTCAGTAATTACAATAATCATAATTAATATTGAAGATCTTCCGTATTATATTAGCTTAATTTTTTATGATGCATTTACAGCGTTAAACTTTAAGGGTGATTCAGTCACTGGTGGAGTTTTAGGTTCATTGATTATATTAGGAATTCGAAGAGGTGCTTTTTCAAACGAAGCTGGTATTGGGATGGCGCCAATGGCCCATGGTGCTGCTAAGACAAATTCACCAATAAAAGAAGGATTAGTTGCTATGTTAGGCCCTGCAATTGACACACTTTTTGTATGTACACTAACTGCATTAGCTGTACTAATCACAGGGGTTTGGCAAACAGATTTAAATGGGGTGACATTAACTGCTGCAGCATTTGGAAATACACTTTCAATTTATGGAAACTATTTATTGCTGATTTGTGTTTTCGTGTTTAGCATTTCATCATTATTTACATATTCCTATTATGGGACAAAGTGTTTATCATTTTTGCTCGGAGAAAAAAATAAAAAATATTATAATTATATTTATATAGTTAGCATTATGTTAGGAGCTACAACTTCTCTTAGTTTAATGATTAATTTAATTGATACATTTTTTGCTTTAATGGCTATTCCAACAATGTTAGCTACCATAATTTTAGCTCCAAAAGTTGTTGAAGCTCTGAAAAAATATAAGATTTGAATCAAAAAGAAAAACAAACTAAATATTGGAAAGAGAATATAAGATATGTTTTAATTCTTTTATTTTTTTGGTTTATAGTTTCTTTTGGAGCAGGAATAATATTTAAGGATTTCCTAAATAATTTTACAATTGGAGGATTTAAACTAGGATTTTGGTTTGCTCAACAAGGGTCCATCTTTCTATTTGTGGTTATAATATTTATTTATGTGCATTTAATGAATAAACTGGATAAGAAATATGGCTTCGATAAGTAATTTAAATTTATTTATTGAATTGAATGTTCAAGAATGGACTTATATAATAGTTGGTCTTACATTTTCATTATACATAGGGATTGCAATATGGTCTAGAGTTCAGACAACTAAGGAATTTTATGTTGCGGGAGCCGGAGTAAGTCCTTTGGCAAATGGAATGGCAACTGCTGCAGACTGGATGAGTGCAGCATCATTTATATCTATGGCTGGAATTATTGCATTTTCTGGGTATGATGGAGCGGTATATTTAATGGGTTGGACAGGGGGATATGTCCTTTTAGCATTATTATTAGCTCCGTATTTAAGAAAATTCGGAAAATTTACAGTCCCTGATTTTATTGGAGATAGATATTATTCAAATACAGCGAGAGTTGTTGCTGTAATATGCGCATTATTAGTGTCATTTACTTATGTAGCTGGACAAATGAGGGGTGTTGGTATTGTTTTTTCAAGATTTTTGGAAGTTGAGATTAATACTGGAGTTTTTATAGGAATGATAATTGTATTGTTTTATGCTGTCCTAGGAGGTATGAAAGGTATTACTTACACTCAAGTTGCTCAATACTGTGTTTTGATTTTTGCCTTTATGGTCCCAGCAATTTTTATTTCTATTCAGATGACAGGAAACCCTATTCCACAGCTTGGATTTGGATCTGAAGCTGTTGATGGAGGATATCTTTTGGATAAATTAGATGGTTTAAACGAACAGCTTGGTTTTAATCAATATACTGAGAACACTAAGCCTTTAATTGATGTTTTCGCTATTACATTTGCTTTAATGGTAGGTACAGCTGGCCTTCCTCATGTAATTATAAGATTTTTCACTGTAAAAAAGGTTTCTGATGCTAGAAAATCTGCTGGAATAGCATTACTTCTTATAGCTATTTTATACACTACTGCTCCAGCAGTAGCTGTATTTGCAAGAACAAATATGATAGAAACTGTTTCTAATGCTGAATACTCAGAAGTTCCAGGATGGTTTAAAAATTGGGAGAATACAGGTTTAATTAGATTTGATGATAAAAACAATGATGGGAGAATTCAATATTTAGCTGATCCATTATCAAATGAGTTAGTGGTTGATAGAGATATAATGGTTTTGGCAAATCCAGAGATTGCTGATTTACCCAATTGGGTTATAGCACTTGTTGCAGCAGGTGGATTAGCAGCAGCATTGTCAACTGCAGCAGGATTATTATTAGTGATTTCATCTTCTATATCTCATGATCTTTTAAAAAGAGTTTTTTTACCCTCAATAACTGAAAAACAGGAATTAATAGCAGCAAGATTATCAGCTTTTGCAGCTGTATGTGTTGCAGGTTATTTTGGAATTAATCCACCTGGATTTGTTGCAGCTGTAGTTGCTTTAGCTTTTGGGCTTGCTGCAGCATCATTCTTTCCAGCAATTATAATGGGTATTTTTTATAAAAAAATGAACAAAGAAGGCGCAATATCAGGAATGATAGCTGGAACTGTTTTAATGCTATATTATATGATTAAATACAAGTTAGGATGGTTTGATAATGAGCTGCCTAGCTCAGATGAATGGTGGTTTAATATATCACCAGAAGGATTTGGAACTATAGCAATGATTATTAATTTTATTGTATCGATAGTTGTTTTAAAATTCACTTCAGAACCTCCTGATGAGATAAAAAAGATTGTTGAGGACATAAGGATTCCATCAGAATAAAATATTATGAATAAATATAATATATCATCAAGAAATGAGTATGATTCAATATATCTTGAATCAATTAATAATCCTGAAGAATTTTGGTCAGAAATTGCTTCTGATAATTTTATTTGGAAAAAGAAATGGGATAAAGTTTTAGACTGGGATTTCAAAAAGGCTAAGGTTTCTTGGTTTAAAGGAGCTCAGCTAAATATTACTGAAAACTGTATAGATAGACATCTAAAAGAAAATTCAGAAAAAACTGCTATTATATTTGAACCAAATAATCCAAAAGAAAATTCACAGAGCATTTCATATAAATCTCTATATGAAAGGGTTTGTAAAATGTCAAATGTTCTTAAAGATAAAGGTGTAAAGAAAGGGGATAGGGTTTGTATTTATTTACCAATGATTCCGGAGCTTGCAATTTCTGTCTTAGCCTGTGCTAGAATTGGAGCTGTACATTCAGTAGTATTTGCTGGTTTTTCTTCAAATGCTCTTGCTACAAGGATAAACGATTGTGAATCAAAAATTGTAATAACATCAGATGGTTCTTATAGAGGTGAAAAGAAAATTGATTTAAAAGGTATTGTTGATGAAGCTTTATTAGAATGTAATATAGTTGATACTGTTTTAGTTGTAAATAGAATTAATTCTAAAATTAATCTTGTTGAAAATAGAGATTTTATCTTAGAACCATTATTAGAGAATGCAAGTAATTATTGTGAAGCTGAGACAATGGATGCAGAAGATCCATTATTTATATTATACACTTCTGGATCTACAGGAAAGCCAAAAGGAATGGTTCATTCTTGTGCTGGATATATGGTTTATACCTCTTATACTTTTAAAAATGTATTTCAATACAAAAAAAATGATATTTATTGGTGTACCGCTGATATTGGATGGATAACAGGTCATAGTTATATATTATATGGCCCATTAGCAAACTGTGCTACAACTGTAATGTTTGAAGGCGTCCCAAGTTATCCTGATTTTGGAAGATTCTGGGATATAGTAAAGAAACACAATGTTAATCAATTTTATACTGCACCTACAGCAATTAGAGCACTTGCTAAGCAAGGAGTAAAGTATATTGAAGGTAAAGATATTTCATCTTTGAAGGTTTTAGGGACTGTGGGAGAACCTATCAATGAGGAAGCTTGGAATTGGTATGATAAAAAGATAGGTAAAGGCAGGTGTCCTATTGTAGATACTTGGTGGCAAACAGAAACAGGAGGTATTCTAATTACTTCAATTCCTGGTATTATTGATTCAAAACCAACCTTTGCTACATTTCCATTTATTGGTATTCAACCAGTTTTAATGGATGAAGAATCTAATGAGATATCAGATCATGATGTTGTTGGAAGATTGTGTATAAAATTTCCTTGGCCATCAATAGCTAGGACAATTTGGGGTGATCATGATAGATATGTAAAAACCTATTTCTCAGCTTTTAAAAACATGTATTTTACAGGTGATGGAGCATATAGAGATTCCTATGGTAATTTTAGAATAACTGGAAGAGTAGATGATGTAATAATTGTTTCAGGTCACAATCTAGGAACTGCTCCAATAGAAGATGTTATTAATGAACATAAAAATGTTGCAGAATCTGCAATTGTTGGTTTTCCGCATGAAATTAAAGGAAATGCACTTTATGGATTTGTTACTTTAAAGAATTCTTTATGTAATTTAGAAAATACTAAAAATGAAATAAATAAATTAATTTCAGATAAGATTGGACCTATTGCCAAACTTGATAAAATTCAATTTACTGATGCTTTACCAAAAACTAGATCTGGTAAAATCATGAGAAGAATATTAAGAAAAATAGCGGAAAATAACTTTAATGATTTAGGGGATATAAGTACACTTCTTAATCCTGAAACGGTTCAAAGTATTATTGATAATCATATTAAATAAAACCATCAATTTCTTTCAAAACACAGTTATAATAATTTTTGTTAGAGCCTATAAAATATTTATCACTATTATTAATTAACTTACTCATATTATCAAACGATATAAATTTAATTTTTTCAACTTCATTATTTTTAAATTCTAAATCAATTAGATTAGTAGATGTTTTATATAGGTAGGTGTGGTGAAATTCTCTATCAATAATATTGTCATAAAACTCTTCATTAAAAAACACACCTATTTTTTTTAATTTATTTTTTATAATAGTTACACCAGTTTCTTCTTTAGATTCCCTAATAACAGCATCAACTATTTCTTCTCCGTACTTAATGTGTCCTGCTACTGATACATCCCAAGTTCCTGGATTTATGGTTTTATTTTTAGACCTTTTTTGGATTAATATCTTATTTCTATCACAAAATATCCAAAGATGGATAGTAGAATGAATTATTCCTTTACTATGAATTTCTGATTTAAGGAGTTTTTTTCCAGTGGGATCACCAGTTTCATTATAGATCTCAATATACTCCCTATCCATTATTTAATTATGAAAAATAGCTAAAATCATCACCATTCTTAATTGTTAAAACAGAGTGGTAAATCATTTTTATTACATTTTCAACATCATTTCTGTGTACCATTTCTACTGTAGTGTGCATATATCTTAGTGGAAGAGAAATTAATGCTGAAGGTACGCCTCCATTACTATATGCAAAAGCATCAGTGTCAGTTCCTGTGTATCTTGATGATGCGGCTCGTTGAAAAGGTATTTTATTCTTTTCAGCAGCCTTAATTATTAAATCTCTTAGTTTTTGTTGAACTGCAGGAGCATAGCTTATTACAGGTCCTTTATTAATTTCACATTCACCCTGCTTTTTTTGATCTATCATTGGTGTCGTAGTATCATGAGTTACATCAGTAACAATGGCTACATTAGGTCTAATTGTCTTTGTTATCATTTCAGCACCTCTAAGCCCAACTTCTTCTTGAACGGAGTTAGTAATGTAAAGACCAAAAGGAAGTTTCTTTTTATTTTCATGAATTAACCTTGCTACTTCAGCTATCATAAAACCTCCAATTCTATTATCCAATGCTCTACACACAAAATTATCTTTATTTAGTATATGAAATTCATCTGGATAGGTGATAACGCAACCTACATGAACCCCTAATTTTTCCAC